>Ga0308158_10000161_pt1 | contig 146782 bp, 144 predicted proteins | sample PhyBR2_FD_201038 | JGI IMG/M metagenome (GOLD analysis project Ga0308158, IMG submission 201038) | Phyllosphere microbial communities from UC Gill Tract Community Farm, Albany, California, United States - DLSLB.R2 | ecosystem: Host-associated > Plants > Phyllosphere > Unclassified | place... | reverse complement strand
CCGTTCGGAGTCAGTCGGGCATTACGGTGGGACATGAAGACCTCTTAGTCGTTGGCTGTGTGTGGTAACCACCAACCTAAGAGGTCTTCACCTATTCACCATGTAACCAACGTACTGACCCAGTACAACTAGGGCGCCCCGGCGGAGTCCTGCCTGAGGACGACGTCGTGCGCCTCCACCCGCCGGTCCGTCACGGTGGTGGGCGCTTCAAGGTGGACCGCGCCGGACGGCAGGATTCCGGCCCCGCCGTACCGTTCCATCACCTGCCACTGGGCCACGACGTCCTCGCCGGCGTGGTCTGCCGGAAGGCTGGTCCAGAAACGGAACCCGCCGGCGTCGTTCAACGCCTCCCTGCGGTACAGCACGCAGCCGCCCAGCCACGCCACGCGGTAGGGCACCCAGTCGCCGGGCTGCAGGGCCAGTTCGGCACTGAGATGGCTGAGGTTCGCGGCGTTGTGCAGCGGCCAGCGCTCGAATTCCGGGCTGCCCGGGCGGATGCGCTCCGGCGCCACCGGGCCCTCCCAGGCTGAGAAGGCCGCTGTTTGTTCAGGCCGGGGATCGTCCAGGAAGGACAACCCCTGCGGGGCCATGCCCACAAACCCGCATTGCAGCTCGGCGAGGGCCTGGCTCAGCCGTTCCAGGGCGCCGGGTTCCAGCCAAACGTCGTCGTCCAGGAACAGGCACTGCTCCGCGGTGGACTGGTCCAGCAGGAACTGCCGGTGTTCGGCCAGTCCACGCCGTGGAAGGTGGCGCAGCAGCGTCACGGTCCGGCTCTGCGCCTCGAGCACCCGCACCATTGCTGCGGGTGCCGGGTGTTCCCACGCGGGCTGCCCCGCTGACTGGTCGCTGATGACGACGGCGAACGCGGGTTCCTGCTGCGCTGCCAGTCCCGCAAGGGTGACGGCCAGCTCCGCCGGCCGGTTGCACGTGGGCACCAGGACGTCCACCGCCACTTTTTCCGGCCGGTCCGGCTGCCGCGCCCACTGCTCCGAAGATCTCCTGCCCACAGGTCCACCTTCCTGGCGTCGAAATTGACGCCGGCGGGCAGGAGGGGACGCCTTCTGCTGCCTGCCGGCTGATGTGGTTTCGCGTGTTCCGTACCCAGCCGGACGGGATGTATGCCACTGCAGGGGACCGCCGGAATGGGGCCGGCAGGAGGAGCCGCGGGCACGGCAAAGGCCCCCGTTTCCGCTGCCGCCGCGGGCAGGGGAAACGGAGGCCAGGGGCCAGGGTGACTTATCCGGCGTCGAAGCTTTCGTCGTCGTCGTTCGGCGACTTCTCCTGCGGAAGGTCGTTTCCGCTGCCGTCCGGAATGCCCGTGGCTTCCTGCCCGGACTCCGAGGAGACCGGCGCCGACCCCTTGGAGTCATCATTCGACTCGTCGATCTCCGCCGCGCTGGAGGGGAGGTCCATGTCGTGCGGGACCGGGTTCTGGCCCGTCCCGGACTGCGGTTCGTTGGTGTCAGCGCCGGCCGACGAAGCGCCGCCGGACTGCTGGCCGCCCTGGGTGCCGGCAGCCTCCTGCTCGGCGGTGGGGGTGCCGTAGCCGCCCGGGGCCGACTCGGGTTCAGCCTGCTGGTTTTCCTGCGTCATGCTTCCTCCTGTTGTGCGTTGCCGATGTTGCTGGTCTGTTGATACTGCCCGGGCGATACAACCCCGGTACTGCCTGGAGCGCGGCGCTCCCTAGAGCCCCTTGCCGCCGGTGACGGGCAGGACTGCGCCGGAGATGTAGGAGCCGTCCCCGGATGCCAGCAGTACGTAGGCTGCGGCGAGTTCGGCGGGTTGGCCCGCGCGCTCCAGCGGCGTGTCCTGGCCGAAGGACGGGAGCTTGTCCGGCCACTCGGTGGCGGGAATCAAGGGTGTCCAGATGGGGCCGGGGGCCACCGCGTTGACCCGGATCCCCTTCGGGCCGAGCTCCTGGGCCAAGGCCTTGGTGAAGGCCACCTGCGCCGCTTTGGTCATGGCGTAGTCGATGAGCTCCGGCGACGGGTTGAAGGCCTGGATGGAGGCCGTGGTGATGATCGAAGCCCCGGCCTTCAAGTGCGGCACGGCTGCCCGCGCCGACCACAGCAGTGAATAGAGGTTGGTGCGGAAGACCCGGTCGAACTCTTCGGTGGGAAGCGTCTCCAGGCTCTCCCGGTTCTTCTGGTAGGCCGCGTTCAGCACCAGGACATCGAGCCGCCCGAATTCGGAAACGGTTTCCTCCACGATGCGGGTGCTGAACTCCTCTTCACGGCCGTCGCCCGGAAGAAGGAGGACCCGGCGCCCGGTTTTGCGGATCCACTCCGCGGTGTCCTGCGCGTCGTCTTCCTCTTCGGGCAGGTAGGAGATGGCGACGTCGGCCCCTTCGCGGGCGAACGCGATGGCTGCGGCCTTTCCGATGCCGGAGTCGCCGCCGGTGATGAGGGCGGCCTTGCCTTCGAGCTTGCCGTGTCCTTCGTAGCTGAGCTCCCCGTGGTCCGGCTTGGGGTCCATGGGTGCCGTGAGCCCGGGCTGCTTCTGTTCCTGCTCGGGAAAGGGGCCCGAGTAGTAGCCGCCGCGCGGATCCTGCGGCTGGTCTGTCTGCTTGTCCGTGTCGCTCATGTCCGCCTGCCTGCTGTCGGTTGACCTGTGTCGATAGAGAAGGGCTCCGCCGTGCTCCGGCCCTTTGAAGCTATCCCGGGCAGCGGACCAAGTCCACCACCGCGGGTAATAATCAGTAAACTTATCAAATCTTGTAGCGGGCGCAACGGCCAGCCTTGTTTCTGGGTACGGGAGGAGTAGAAAGAAGACTTGGACCGCCGCCGGGAAGGAAGGAGCGCCGATGTCCGAAGTTGAGGACTACACGGGCCGCACGGGCCGGAACGAGACCCGCGAAGAGCAGCTGGACCGCAACTGGGCCGAACTCCTGCAGGAGTTGCGGGTGCTCCAGACCGGGGTGCAGATCCTGGCCGGCTTCCTGCTGACCCTGCCGTTCCAGCAGCGCTTTGAAAAGCTGGACGACTGGGAAGTTGGCCTCTACCTCACCAATGTGGTGATTGCCGCCCTGACCACCGCCTTCATCCTCCTTCCGGTCAGCGTGCACCGGCGGCTCTTCCGGAAACGGCTGAAGGAAATGCTGGTGTCCAGCGCGGACACCATCACCAAGATTGCCCTCGGCGGCATCGCCCTGTTGAGCGCGGGAACAGCCGCCCTGGTCTTTGATGTTGCGGCCGGCCGGTCCGCCGGGGTCATGGCCGGTGGCGCGCTGCTGGGCGTCATGGTGGTGATGCTGGTGTTCGTTCCGCTTCGCCTGAACAAACGGGCCACCGGGAGGATCCTCCCGGCCAAAGATAAGGAGTGAGGATGCGTAAGTGGGCCAAAGAGCACGGGCTGCTGGTGGCCAACCTGGGCCTGTTTCTCGCATTTTTCGTGGGAATGGTCCTCTCCGGTGCAGCGTCGTACAGCGAAGACCAGCAGGCCCATGGGGAGCCGGCGGTATCCGTACTTCAGTTCCTGGGAACCGGCGCCTTCGTTGAGGCCACGTTCGAGAACTGGGAGTCGGAGTTCCTGCAGATGGGCATGTACGTGGTCCTCACGGTGTTCCTGTTCCAGAAGGGCTCATCCGAGTCCAAGCCTATGGGCAGGAAGGCCCCTCAGGACCAGGACCCCCGGGAAGCGCGTATCAGCAGCGCCACCCCATGGCCGATCCGGCGTGGCGGCATGGCACTCAAGGTCTACGAGCACTCCCTGTCGATCCTGTTTTTCGTGTTGTTCCTTGCCTCGTTCCTCCTCCATGCCGCCGGCGGGGTGGACGAGTACAACCAGGACCAGCAAAGCCACGGCCAGCCCGTCATTACGTTCCTGCAGTACCTGGGCACCAGCCGCTTCTGGTTCGAGTCCTTCCAGAACTGGCAGAGCGAGTTCCTGGCCGTCGGTGTCCTGGTCGGGGCGTCGGTATACCTGCGGGAGAAGGGATCCCCGGAATCGAAGCCTGTTGCCGAGCCCCACTACGAGACCGGCGCCTGACGTTCCGCGCCGCTCAGGCCCCTTCGAGTACCTGGCTTGTTGCCCAGGCCAAGTACTTGCCGGCGTTTGCCACGGCATCTTCCGGACTCGACGCCACGTCCAGCAGCTGGGCCGCGGCCACCACGCCGTGTCCGGCGAGGTCCTCGAAAGTCACCAGGATCCTGCCGGCCACCACAATGACGGGTATGCCGCGGTCCCGGGCCGCGTTCGCGAGTGCGATCGGCGCCTTGCCGGTGAGCGACTGGGAGTCCATGGATCCTTCGCCGGTGATCACCAGGTCCGCCTGGTCCAGCTGGGCGGCCAGGCCGGTCAGCCCCGCCACCAGCGCAAAGCCGCCTTCCAGCGTGGCGTTGGTGAACGCAAGGAACGACGCCGGGAAGCCACCGGCGGCGCCGGCGCCGGGGACGTTCACGTCCCGGCCCGTTGCTTCCCGCAGCACCGACGCCCAGTTGCGGAGCCCGGCGTCGAGCATTTCCACGGCGTCCTGGTCCGCACCTTTCTGCGGGGCGAAGACGTGGGCGGCGCCGGACGTCCCGTACAGCGGGTTGCGGACGTCGACGGCGATGCGGAACGTGGTGGCGGAGAGCCGCGGGTCCAGCCCGCTTGTGTCCAGCGCCGTGACGTCGGCCAGCGAACCTCCCCCCAGGGGCACCACGTTCCCTGCTGAGTCCAAAGGTTTCAGGCCGAGGGCGCGCAGGGCGCCGCTGCCTCCGTCCGTCATGGCGGACCCGCCCAGGCCCAGGACGATCTCGGTGGCGCCGGCGTCGAGGGCCGCGGCGATCAGCTGGCCGCACCCATAGCTGTGGGCGCGCAAGGCGTTGGCCGGGGTTGGCTCCATGTCGGCCAGGCCGGACGCCTGGGCCGTCTCGATCACCGCCGTGACCTTGCCGTCGCCTGCCTTGTGGATGGCCCAGGCGGCGCCAAGGGGGGCGAGGATTGGCCCCACCACGGCGTTCAACCGCTCCTCATAGCCTGCCGCCACCGCCGCTTCCAGCGTGCCCTCGCCGCCGTCGGCGATGGGAAACTGGGTGGCGACGGCGTCCGGGTACACCCGGAGTGCCCCCTCAGCGATGGAGGCGGCGGCCTCAGCTGCCGTCAGGGACCCCTTGAACTTGTCCGGAGCGATAAGAATGCGCATGCGCTCCATCATGCCAGCACGCCACTGGAAAGCGCTTGCCATCTCCGCGATGCGGACTGCGGGACTCCCCAGCCGGACGGATCAGCCTAGCCCTCGCGCCATTCATTGCCGGTGAGGTGCGATCCCGCCTGCGGGCCCATCTGGAGCATGCCGCCGTCCACCACCCAGGCCGCACCCGTCACATAGCTGGAGGCCGGCGAGGCAAGGAAGGCGATGACGTCGGCGATCTCCCGCGCGTGGCCGGGCCGTCCGAGCGGCACCCCGGGCCGTGCCGTCGTCGTCGGATCCTGGTCCTCCTGCCCCGTCATGGGCGTGGCGATCTCGCCGGGGGCCACCGTGTTGGCCGTGATGCCGTACTGGCCCAGCTCCAGGGCGAGCGTTTTCATGAGGCCGCCCAGGCCGTGCTTGGAGGCATCGTAGGCGGATGAACCCACGCGCGGCTGGAACTCGTGCACGCTGGACACCGCCACCAGCCGGCCGCCCTTGCCGGCCTTGACCATGCGCCGCGCGGCGGCCTGCAGGCAGACGAAGGCGCCGTTGAGGTTCGTGTCGAGGATCGTCATCCAGTCGTCGATGCCCAGATCGAGGAACTTGGTGCTGGTTCCCGTCCCCGCGTTGTTGACGAAGACGTCCAGGCCGCCCAGTTCCTCGGCGAGGTCATCGATCACGCCCGCAGCGGAGCGGAGTTCGGTGGTGTCAAGCTGCCGGACCACGGCCTTGCGCCCCAGGCTGCGGATCTCGTCGGCCGCCCCCTCCGCGCCTGCCTTGTCCGAATGCCAGGTGACGCCCACGTCCATCCCGGCGCGGGCCAGCGCAACAGCGGTGGCCTTGCCGATTCCCGAGTCGGAGGCGGTGACGATGGCGGCAATGGGCGTGAAGTTGCTGGTGTCGGGCATGGCGGGCCTTTCTGTAGGTCAGGCAGGGCGGCGGAGCTCGGACTCGTAGGACTCGTCACTCACGGCAGTAGAGGCACCGCGGCCTGCCGCCTCCAGGTTTGGCCGGCCTTCGGGCACGGCCATGAGGGGTACGGCGAAGGTCACCACGGGCCTGCTGCCGGCGTCGTCAGCCGATCTGATGGTCAGGCTCCTGGTGCCCGGCGGCACGGATGGGGTGAAGACCTGCAGGTTGCGGGCCCCGACGGTGGCGGATTCCTGCAGTGTGTATTCGGTCCCGAAATGGTCCTGGAGCACGAGCCGGGGCTCGGGGGCGTCATCCGAGGGAAGGTGGATGTTCACCACCAACCCGGAGGCCCATACCTCCACGGACAGAATGGTGAATTCGGTGGCTGGCGTGACGTGCCGCCCGTAGGTGGGGGGCAGCAGCATCCGGCGGAGTTCGCCGGACGGAATGAGGTTGCTCATGGTGGTTCCTGTAGGTCTTGCGCCTGCTGCCGGTGGCGGTACCGGAGGGTAATCCGGAACCAGCCGGGCAGGGGCGCGGGTGCGGCTTGGGCGCCTTCCGGGCTGGGATTTTCCAACCGGAAGACATTCGGTGGATGCCGTCGCTGCTGTTGCTGGTAGAGGACATTCAGTGTGTCCGGGAGTCGAAGGTGCAGAACCATCCCCCCGGCTGGCGTGGCCTTCCTTTCACCTCGGGCTAACTAACTAGTAAGTCTACTTACCATGGAGCCTCGGGATCCGGCCCGTGTCAAGGGGAAGGACGGCGGCCTGCGGACTGGCTGCGGGAATCCGGGCAAGTCTGCGGGGACGGTCAAATGGCCTGTCCCGGGGCCTAACGGCGGGGGCGGACGATCGCGTAGTACCCGGGCACCCGGTCCTGGCCGGGCACGCCGGTCACGGGGTTGGTTTCGATGGCCGTATGGCCATCTTCAAGGAGTTCCCAGGCCGGCGCCGGGAACGTCCGTTCGCGCTCTTCGGGCCCGAAGTGTCCCGGCATGGGGAGCCCGCGGATGGCTAGTTCCAACGGCGCCGGAATGCCCCGCGTGGTTGCCCCGAGGTGGGACACATACTCCACCGGATTGCCCTGGAAGTTGGTTTCCGCCATGAACACGGTGCCGCGGTGCCCGGCCAGGAGCCGGAGGTTTTCGACCAGTGCCATCTGGTGCGCCGGGGCAAGGACGTGCAGGACGCCGCGGATGAAGACGTTGGCCCCTTCCTTGCCTGCGTTGAGGGACTCTGCCAGGGCTGCCCCGGCACCCTCCGCCGTCATGTCCCGCGCTTCGAAAGTCACGTTGCCGCTTCCCCCGCACTCCGCCCGGGCCCTGTCAACGGCGTGCGGGGAGACATCAACGCCAACCACCCGGGGGAAGACGCCTGCGAGCGCCCGGGTGAAACTGCCATGGCCGCACCCGGTATCCACCACAGGAAGCGCAGGGTCCAGGTAGCGCAGGAGACTGTCCTTGTAGCCCAGGAACTCATGGTCGCTGCCCGAATCCCACAGGACCTCTCCCCCGGGGCCCGTGGCCGTGATTCCTGCCCAGTAGGTATCCCATGCCTGGTGCCGGTCTTTCGGCGCACCCCGCGACAACCTGACGAGCTTGGGAAGCATCAGGTACTTCTGCAGGACGGACCGCGGCGACTTCGTTGGGGAGGACACGGCTCAAATATATGTTCCGTCCCTGCCAACCGGCGCAGCTTCGGCCATATTACGGCGTGCCCTGCCCCGCGGGACGCGAATGACGGGTGGGCGCGGGCGCTCTGGACCCGCGCGGCCCCCGTCCCCCTAGAATGTACTCAACTGGGAGGAAGGGAACACTGTGACGGCTGTGCCGAGTGGCGTGCGCCTGACCCGCACCGCCGTCGTCGCCGATCCCGACGCCGGCCGGCTTGCCCGCAACGCCCAGGCACTGCGGGACGCCGGGTACGGCGTCCAGGAAGCAACGGACGCCGCGGGCCTCGCCGCGTTGCTGGACGCAGGCCAGCCCTCCGTCGTCGTCGCCGACGCGCTTCTATCCCCTGCCCAGTCCGCAGCCCCCGTCCTGCTGATGGTGGACCTGGACAATCCGCAGGAGGTAGCCGCAGCCAACCCGGCCGGCGTCCACGACTGCATCACCAAGCCGCCGGAGCCCAAAGAGCTGGTCCACCGCGCATCCGTCCTCATCGAGCAGGTGTCCCGGCGCCGCGCCGCCCGGCAGGAAGCCGAGGGGCTCCGTGAGCAGCTGCGCGAGGTCTCAGCCGCGGTACGCGCCACCAACGATCCCCAGGAGATCGCCAACCACGTGGTCTCCGGTTTCGGCCGGACCTTCAAGGCCGATCACGTGGTGCTGGCCACCTTCGAGGACCACCGCGTCCCGGTGATCATGGCGACCTGGCACCGGCGGGGCCTGGTGGAACTGCCCAAGGACGCCCTTCCCGGCGAGGACGAGGCCCGCGCCATGGCCGATGCGCTTTGGGCCGGGACAGAGACGCTCTCGTCGGACGGGAATGAAACCGAGCCCAGGGCCAACGAAAAGCCTGCCAGGGCCGTTGCCGGAGCGGCCTCCACGCTGGCGGTGCCCATCGGCGAAGGCAACTCCTCCCTGGGCATCATCTGGATCGCCATGATGGACCGGCCAAGGACGTGGTCCAGCGCCGAACTGGGACTGATCCAGCACGTGGCCGGAAACGCGGCCTACGGACTCATCCAGAGCCACCTGATCAGCAGCCAGCAGCAGGTGGTCAAGCAGCTGCGCGAACTCGACAAGGCAAAGACGGACTTCCTGGCCACGGTGAACCACGAACTGCGCACACCGCTGACCTCGATCATGGCGTACCTGGACATGATCCAGGAGAGCACCGAGCACCCGGTGTCCAAGGAGGTCCACCAGATGCTGGACATCGTGGTCCGCAACACCGAACGGCTGCGGACCCTCATCGAGGACATGCTCAGCGTCTCCCGCGGCGGGCTGGACAACGCGGCCATGCAGCTCGCGCCGGTGCGCCTGGGACGCACCCTGGATTTGGTTGCCGCGGCACTCCGGCCGCTGGCCACGCTGCAGAACGTCACCATCGATGTGGACCCGGTGCCGGAGGATCCGGAGATCCTGGCCGACGAGGTGCAGCTCCAGCAGGTCTTCACCAACCTCGTGTCCAACGCCATCAAGTTCACACCCAGCGGCGGCCGGATCGAGGTGGGCAGCGAATCCCACGCCGCGGAGGACGGGTCCAAGTGGGCCACCGTGCGCATCGCCGACACCGGCATCGGCATCTCGGACGACGAAATCAACCACGTGTTCACCAGGTTCTACCGGGCCTCGAATGCGATGAACGGCGCCATCCCGGGAACAGGGCTGGGCCTTGCCATCTCCAAGGACATTGTGGACCGCCACGGCGGGCGGATCGATGTCGCTTCCACCCTGGGCACCGGGACCACCGTCACCGTCAGCCTTCCCCTCGGCACTGACCGCGTCCAGGCCAACTAGGCGCCGAAGGAGGACTGGCCATGTTTGCCAACGACGATCCCCGGCTCTCCCAGCTCCTGGAAGGCATTGTCCGGCTTGCCTCCGGCGACCTCACGTCCCGGATAGAGGTCTCCCCGGCCCGGGACGAGCTCGATGCGATCATCATGGGCACCAATCTGCTGGCCGAAGACCTGCAGGTCATCTACGAGGAACTCGAGCAGCGGGTGCAGGTCCGGACCCAGCTCCTCCACGAGGCCCACCTTGAGATGCAGAAGATGGCCATGCAGGACCCGCTGACCGGGCTGGCCAACCGGTCGGCGCTGCTCGAAGCCCTTCGCGCCGCACTGGAAGCCCGTGCCGCGGCGGACGGCGGGGCATCCGAAGAGGGGCCAGCCATCCTGCTGATGGACCTGGACGCGTTCAAATCCATCAACGACAGCCTGGGGCATACGGCCGGGGACCAGGTCCTGGTGACCGTGGGCGAAAGGCTCCGGACCGCGGTGCGCGCCTCCGACGTCGTAGCCCGCCTGGGCGGCGATGAATTCGCCATCGTCATGCCCTCCGCATCGGCGGACCAGGCGGCGATCGTGGCACACCGCATCCTGGCCTCCCTCAACGAACCCGTCGAGCTTCCCGGCCGCAGTGTGCGCTGTGGTGCCAGCATCGGACTCAGCGTGGGCAGCGGGGGCCAAAGCCCTGAGGACATGCTGATGGAGGCCGACGTCGCCATGTACGCCTCCAAGGCCGAAGGGCAGAACAAGCTGCACCGGTTCGAGCCCGCCCTGCTGCTGGTGCGCCGCCTCCGCAGCCAGCTGGTGGATGACCTGCGGGCCGCCATCAAGGACGATGCGCTGACGCTGTACTACCAGCCGGTGGTGGAGCTTGGCACCGGTCGGATCGAAGGCGTGGAGGCACTGGTCCGGTGGAACCACCCCACCCGCGGCTTCATCATGCCTGACGAGTTCATTCCCCTTGCCGAAGAGGCGGGCCTGATCTCCGAACTTGGACTCTGGGTCCTCAGGACTGCCGTGAAGCAGCTGCGGGCCTGGATTGATGCTGCCCTGGTGGACAGCCGGTTCTCCGTGCGCATCAACATCTCCGCCACGGACCTGCAGAGCCTGCAGTTCATCGAGGACGTGCGCAACACCCTGAAGGAGACCGGCGTCAGGCCTGAACAGGTTGTCCTGGAGTTGACGGAAGTGGCGATCGTCAAAGGCAATGAGCTGGACCGGTATTCGCTGGGCGGGCTCCGCGGCCTGGGCGTGGGCATCGAAATCGACGACTTCGGGACTGGCTACTCGTCCATCAGCTACCTTCGCCGGCTGCCGGTGGACCGGGTCAAAGTGGACCGGTCACTGATCACCGGGCTGGAGAGCGACCCCAGCCAGCCCGCGCTGGTGGCGGCAGTCCTGCAGCTGGTGCGGGCGTGCGGGCTGGAAGCGGTGTGGGAGGGCGTCGAAACGGCGGAGCAGGCAGAAATCCTCCGCGGCCTGGGTTGCCGCAGCGCCCAGGGCTACTACTTCAGCCGGCCAGTTCCCCCCGACCAGATTCCGGAACTGCTGGCTGACCAGCAGGAAAGCGCTAACCAGTAACGCAAAAACTACTGCACTTTCGTGGCCGCCGTTATACGATCAGCGTGCGGTGTCTGGTTTTTCGCCGCCTCGGAAATCAGGTTGGCAGCACCGTTCTTTTATAAGGCGTTTGGAAATTTGAACATTATGGGGCCATCGGGTCATTACTTCGTCAACTGGGGGCGTTGCTAATGTCGGTTCGGGTACAGGCATGGGGAATTATCGCCGCCGTGCTGGCGGATACGGATCCTGCGGGAACCGCTGTGCGGCAGCGGCTGAGCAACAGCCTCGATGAGAATCCCGGCGTGCCGGAACGGGCCCTGCTGGAGTATCTCCTCGAGACCCGGCGCAGCGACGCCACCATGACGGACACCTTGGAAGCCGCGAAGGATATGCGGCTCACGCCGCCCGCGCTCCCGCCGCAGTTTGCGGAGCAGCTGGATGCCATCCGCAGCGCGTCCCGGATCAGCACCCTGCTTGAGAACCAGATGCTGATGACCGCGTTCCAACCCATCTACGGGCTGGAAGGAAGAACCGTGGTGGGCGCAGAGGCGCTGTCCCGGTTCGTCAGCGACGACGGCGCGGCCGCGGAGCTGTGGTTTGCCGAGGCCGCCGCGGTGGGCTTGGGCGCCAACCTCGAGTTTTCCGCGCTGGGATCGGCGGCAGCGGCCGCGAAGGACCTGCCCGAGGACCTGTACGTGTCCCTCAACATTTCCCCCACGTCCTGCCTGGACCCGCGGCTGCCGGAGCTCTTCGACCACATTGAATTGCCCATCCACCGGGTGGTGCTCGAATTGACCCAGGACATTCCCGAAGAGGAATACCTGCAATTCCTTTCCGCGATCAATCCGCTGCGGGAAAAGGGCCTGCGCATTGCCGTCGACGACACCCACACCGGCGCCGGCGCGCTGAGCCGCATGGTCCACCTGCGGCCCGACTTCCTCAAGGTGGGCCGCAACGTGATCGGCGACGTCGACAAGGACGGCCTCCAGCGTGCGCTGGCTGCATGCCTGGTGGACTTCACCGACCAGGTTGGCATCACCCTGGTGGCCGAGGGCATCGAAACGGTGGGCGAACTCAAGGTCCTCACGGAACTGGGCATCAGCGCCGGCCAGGGCTACCTGCTGGGCCGGCCGTCGGTGCGGCCCAAGGACTGGGCCAGCTGGAACACGCGCCTCGACATGGACGGCCTGGAGCGCCACCTGGCCGGGCCGGGGGAACCTCGCGCCACCACCCGGGGAACAGAGTAGTCCTGAGAACCTGACGCAGTCAGCGGGGCGGCGGGCAGCATGCGCCGCCCCGCTGCACGTCCGGGCCCTATTCGGAGTGGCCCTGGTCCCTGCTCATCTGGCCCTCCGCCGGCGGCGTCTCTCCCGGCGGGACTCCCCCGCCCGGTTCCAGGCCGGTGACATTGCCTTCCAGCGGATCCGGGTTCGGCGAGCCGGCCGCCTCCCGGCTGCGCTGCTCCGCCGGACGGGGTTGGGCGGCGCCCACCTCTTCCTTACCCGGGCGGTCGGGGTTCGCGGGGTCATTTTCCGGATGGTAAGTGCTCATAGCCTTTCCTTTCCTCTCCGGCTGCGGTTCGGTTCCCCAGCACTGGACTAATTGTAAGCATGCTGATAATTCTGGAGGAGTAGGGCCGGCACGCCGCTGGGGCGGCCGGCACGCAACGCCGGAAGGAGCAGTCACATGGGTATCGGCGACAGCATTGGCAAGGCAGCAGAAAACGCCATGGAGGACCTGGCCGGGACATCCAAGCCGACGGAGAAAACGGACGTGCCGGACCCGGCAGATCCCAACGACGACGTGGAGGTCCACTCGTCCCTGAGCGAAGGCTCAAACGCAATGGAGGCGGAGAAGCAGAAGGCGCCCGGCCTCAAGACCGGGGCTGCCCCTGGGCCGGTCTCCAACAGCCCGCTGGGCGGCGACGCCGACAACGACAAGGCGCACAACGGCAGGGCGCACGGCGAGCGGGAGCAGAACGGCACAACGGACGACGCCGGCCTGGCCGGGGACGCCACGGCGCCCACCGCAACAGACCAGGGCTAGGCGCCCGGGAACAGGCCGGGGGCTAGGCAGCCGGGAGCAGGCCAGAGGCTAGGCAGCTGGGCCGGGCGCCCGGTTAGCCTGCCCGGGCTTCTCCGGCCACTGGCCTCGGGCGCGCAGCACGTCGCGGAGCAGGTCCGCCCGGTCGGTGACGATGCCGTCCACCCCCAACTGGAGGAGCCGGTGCATCTCGCCGGCATCGTTGATGGTCCACACATGAACCACCAGGTCCAGGTCATGCGCCCGCCGGATGAAACCGGTGGTGACTACAGGCACCCGCCCATAGCGGACGGGCACTTGCAGAGCATGCACGTCCCGGAGCACCCGGCGCATGAGCCACCGGAACGCCGGACGTGGAAGCGCAGGCCCCAGCAAGGTGAAGAGGGCGCTCGAGGCCACTCCAGCGGACGAAGCCACAGGCTGGCTGAGCAGTTTCAGCACCGCGCGCCGCCGGCGGTCCGAAAAGCTGGTCACCAGAACGCGGTGGTGCACCTGGTGCCGCTCGATCGCGGCAGCGGTGCTGCGGACCGAGCCCCAGTCCTTGACGTCGAGGTTCAGCCGCGCTTCGGGAAGCTGGGTGACCAGTTCGTCGAACGTGGGGATGGGCTCGCGGCCGTTGATCCGCGCCCTGGCCACGTCCGCGGCCGGAAGTTCCGCCACCCGGCCCCTGCCGTCCGTGACCCGGTCCAGGGTTTCGTCATGGAAGAGCAGCAGCACGCCGTCCGCCGTCGTGTGCACATCCGTTTCGAGGTAGCGGAAGCCGAGGTCGACGCCGGCGCGGAACGCGGCCATGGAGTTTTCCAGGCCCTCAGCCGAGAATCCGCGGTGCGCCATGGCGATGGGAAGCTGCCGCCCGGCGTCGTCAGGGTGCTCGAAGAAAGGCAGGCTCACACTGCGAGCCTACCGCCCCCACCATGACTGGAAACCGACCGTCAGTCCAGGCAGGCGGTCTCTCCGCAGGGAAGGATGTCCACGCCGTCGCCGCAGTGCAGCAGGGTCCGGCCACGGCCGGCGTCCAGGTGGACCCATACCGCGGCGTGGTCCGCCGTGACGGTGTCCACCACGCCGCCTGCCTCGAATCCGGGCGCGAACAGGACCCGGACCCGGTCACCCTGGCGCAACTGTTTCCAGTGCGGAGCGGGCGTTGCTTTGCGCTGCGGCGCATCGGCCGCGTGCTGCCTGACGTTTCGTGCCATCGTTGCCCCCTTCGAGCCGGCGGGAGGGTGCCTGCTCTCCACGCTTCACGCTACGCAGGGAAGGTAAACGCCAGGTGAGCGCAAGCTGTGAAAATGGGGGTGCCGGGTCCAGGACAGCCCGGGCGTCAGGAAAACTGGACGCCCAGGGCAGCGAGCCGGGCCTCCAAAACCTGGGCCACGCCGTCGTCGTCAAAATGCGGCGCCTGCTGCCCGGCCGCGCGGATGGCTTCCGGATGGCCGCTGGCCATCGCGTACCCATGACCGGCCCAGCGGAGCATCTCGATGTCGTTGGGCATGTCGCCGAAGGCCACCACGTCTGCGGCGTCGATGCCCAGTGCGCGTGCGTATTCTGCAAGCGTGACGGCCTTGTTCACGCCGGGCAGCGACAGTTCCAGCATCGCAACGCCCGGGGAGGAGTGGGTGGTGGCGGCCAGGTGTTCGACGGCGGGCGCCACCTCGGCGAGGAAGTCGTCCGGAGTGCCGTCGCGGACGATGGCGAGGAACTTGACCACGGAGTCATCGTCCGTGAGGGTTTGCTTCAGCGGCGCCGGGGTGAATTCGGCGAGAAGTTCGCTGGACTCGTTTTCGATGAAGCCCGGTTCCAGGTGGAATCCGGTGAGCGTTTCCGCGGCGAACAGCGCAGCCGGGCGGAGCCCCTTGATGATGCGGCGGGCTTCCAGGACGGTCTCGATGGCCAGTGTGCGGGCGGAGACCAGGCGGTCCGCTTCAAGATCCCACACGACGGCACCATTGGAGCAGATCACCCGGCCGGTGTGGCCCAGCTGTTCCTCCAGAGGGTGCAGCCAGCGGGGCGGGCGGCCGGTCACAAACACCAGTTCGACGCCGGCATCCCGGCAGGCGTGGAAGGCACGGATGGTGCGGTCACTGATTTTTCCGTCGTGTCCGAGGATCGTTCCGTCAATATCGCTTGCTACCAACCGCATCCTGCAAGTCTACGTGGGCGGTTGGCTCCCGTGCGCCGATTCCACGGACAGGAGCCGGGCGTAGTTCAGGCACATGCTTAGGCTTTCATCGGCCGGGGCGCGGGTGCCCTTGAGGACTACCGGGGCGCCGGCGGCAAGACGCTGGCCGCCGGGCATTACCAGCGTTTCAGCGTCGAAACTGGTTCCTTCGGGGAAGATCAGGGTGTAATCGTTCCCGTCGGCAGCCTGCAGGATGACGCATCCGGCCCCGTCCCTGTCCATGTGGCCCTTGAGCTCCACCTCGGGTCCCGTTGCGGACGTCTGGCTGGAGCGGACCACGGCCTTCAGCCCATCCGTTCCCGGCAGCACCGTGGTGGGAGGCTTCGCGGAGGCCGGCACCAGCCGGAAGGGGTAACGGCCCTCTGCTCCGCCTTCCGGAGTCATGACGAAGTCCACTCCCCGGACGGCGAGCGCCACCTGCGTTTTGAAGATGTTCCCGTCACAGGGGACCTGCAGCGGGGGAAGGACTTCGGCGCCGGCCTGGCTGGCAAGCGAAACCTCTGCCGTCACCGGACCCTCGCAGGTGAAATGCACCTCATAGCCACCCGGTTCCGCGCCAGTGAATCCGAAGCTGACCGTGGTGTTCGAGCTGGTGGAACCGGCGAACTCGCCGGGCAACCTGGGCTGCAGTTGCTCCTGGGACCACTGGCGCATGTCTTCGACCCCGGAAGCACGCGGATCGGCGCCGGGCTGGGCGGCAGCGGTGGCCGGGGGCGGCGGCACTGGAGCCTGCCCCTCGGGTACCCCGCTGTACGCGCACCCCGCCAGTCCCGGCGTCATCGCCGCCGCAATCCACCAAAGCCGTACCAACCGCATCGTTTCCCCCCAGAGCAGACAGTGGCCTGAGTCTAGCCCCCCCCGAGCGGGACTGCCCGTTGTCAGCCCTCGGGGCTACACTGAAACTATCGAACATATTTTCGAATAAAGGTGTGTTGTGGGCGTTATTGTCGGTCCCCGCGTGATAGACGCGGGCGCCTCGTTTTTCTCGGTGCTGATTTCGCCGGTGGCGGTGGCGGCGGGCTTTCCGTCGCCGGCACAGGACTACTTCGACGGCCGGATCGACCTGAACGCGCACCTGATCAAGGACATCACCAGCACCTTCGTGGTCCGGGTGACGGGGGATTCCATGGAGGGTGCCGGCATCAGCGACGGGGACGAACTGATCGTCAACCGTGCCCTCGAGCCCAGGGACGGGGCCGTGGTGATCGCCGTCCTGGACGGGGAACTGACGGTCAAGCGCTTGCGCATCACCCGCACCGGCGTGGTGCTGCAGGCGGAGAACCCCAAGTACCCGGACATCCACGTGCCCGCACTGTCCGAGCTGACCATCTGGGGCGTTGCCACCAGGTGCCTGCACCATATCTGAGCTGCCCGCGATTGGGGACCAGCATGGCTAAGCCCGTCCACATGCGGCAGATGCCGCGGATCGCGCACGTGGACGTCAACTGCTTCTACGCCTCCGCCGAGCGCGCCTTCGACCCCTCCCTGGAAGGGCGGCCGCTGGTGGTGCTCTCCAACAATGACGGCTGCGCCGTGACCCGTTCCCCGGAAGCGAAGGCACTGGGCATCGCCACCGGCGAACCGTGGTTCAAACTCGCGCCGCGGGCCAAGGAGTGGGGCCTGGTGGCAAAATCCAGCAACTATGAGCTGTACGGCGACATCAGCTCCCGCGTAATGGAACTGCTGGGCAGGTACTCGGCCTGGCTGGAGGTCTACAGCATCGACGAGGCATTCCTGGGCGTCAAGGGCGCCCCGGACGAGCTGCTGTCCCTTGGCCGGAGGATGAAAGAGGCAGTCCGGCGGCACGTGGGGGTTCCCGTGTGTGTTGGCATCGCCCCCACCAAAACCCTGGCGAAACTCTGCAATAAATGGGCCAAGAACAATCCCGCCTTTGGCGGAGTCTGCCTGTGGGAATCCGTTCCGGCTGACGTGCGGGAGGGTTTGATGTCCCGGCTTCCTGTCGATGAGATCTGGGGCATTGCCGGGCGGCTCACAAAGCGCCTCAATGTGCTGGGCATCTTCACTGTCCAGGACCTTGTCAGGGCGGATCCGGTAATGATCAGGGATAAGTTCTCGGTGGTGCTGATGCGCACGGTCCTGGAACTGCGGGGTACCCCCTGCATCCCGATGGAAGAAGAGCGCATCGGGCGCGACCAGCTGATCTTTTCCCGCTCTTTCGCCACCCCTGTGACCACCGCCGCCGGGCTTCGGGAGGTGCTCAGCATCTACGGGCAGCAGGCGAGCGCCAGGCTCGCAAAGCACGGGCTCCAGGCAAAGGTCCTGACGGCGTTTGCTGCCACGTCCCCCTTCCGGGACCACGAGCAGGCGTACCCATCTGTATGCGTTCCGCTGCCCATGCCTACGGCGGATCCGCTGCTGCTCACCAGGGCGGCGCACGCGCTGCTGCCCAGCATCCGGGACGGGCTCAAATACGCCAAGGCTGGGCTGATGCTGACCGACCTGCGGCCCACGGGGAACCAGCCGCCCCTGGAGCCCTTCGAGAACCGGCATGAGGAACGCGGCATCGGGCCGCTGCTTGAGGATGTGAGCCGCCGCTTCGGGCGGGGCACCATCGGGCTGGGACACGCGGGCATCAAATCCGGTCTGGACTGGACCATGAAACGTGACATGCGCTCGCCCCGCTATACGACGCACTGGGACGAACTTCCCCTGGTCAAGGCGGCGTGAAAAGCAGTAGGTCCCGCCACCGGCGTACTGCCGGCGGCGGGACCTCGTTACTGCCTGGACTTTCGCGTCTGGACGTTCCCTGCCTAGACGCGCCTCCGGGCGGTGACGAAGTGGAAGATCAGGACGACTACTGCGACGACCAAAAGAATGTGGATAAGGCCGCCACCGATGTTTGCGAGCAGTCCGAGAAGCCAGAGAACAGCGATGATAATGGCGATCCAAAGCAACATGAGAGTCTCCTTGACTAGTTTTTCAAAATCCCCATGCCGGGAACTTACCCACCGGTGCGGCAGCTGAATCAACGCAGGTCGATTAGGGAGAGCACCGGCTGATCGCCCCCTCCGATGAGGACTGCTGCATGGGCTCCGAAGCAAGACGTTCCACGACGATTTTTGACGCCGCACTACGCCGCGTTGAGCGTTCGCGTCGCCGCATGAACGCCCGCTACGGGGTTGATTGTGGGGCCGCTGGGCGCTCCGTAATCTCGTCTCAGCATCCACCCCAGCAAAGGATTTCCCCATGGCAAACCAGCAGGACAAGAGTCCGGAAGACCGGCACGGCTCCACCCGCATTGTTGCCGGGCAGCCCCCAAGCCCACACGCCCGCTCGGCCTGAAGATCGGAATCGCGGCAGCCGTCCTGGCCCTCATCGGTGGGGGCGCCGCCGTCGCGTCCGCCGTGAACAGCGGGACGCCGGCAGCCTCGCAGGAGGCTGCCCCGTCAGGCAACCCAGCGGCCGAACTGAAGCTCGGCTACTTTGGAAACGTCACGCATGCCCCGGCCCTGGTGGGCGTCAGCAAAGGCTTCATCAAGGATGAACTCGGCAGCACCAAGCTCAGCACCCAGGTGTTCAACGCCGGCCCCGCGGCAATCGAAGCCCTGAACGCAGGGGCCATCGACGCCACCTACATTGGGCCGAACCCGGCCATCAACTCCTTCGTGAAGAGCCAGGGCCAGTCGGTCAACATCATCGCCGGCGCCGCGGCCGGCGGGGCGCAGCTGGTGGTCAAGCCGGACATCAGCTCCGCCGCCGACCTCAGGGGCAAGACGCTCGCCTCCCCGCAACTGGGCGGCACCCAGGACGTGGCCCTGCGCGCCTGGCTCTCATCCCAGGGGTACAAGACCAGCGTGGACGGCAGCGGCGACGTGGCCATCAACCCCACGGAGAACGCCCAAACCCTCAAGCTGTTCCAGGACGGAAAGCTCGACGGCGCGTGGTTGCCTGAGCCGTGGGCGTCACGCCTGGTGCTGAATGCCGGCGCGAAGGTGCTGGTGGACGAAAAGGACCTGTGGGATGGTTCACTGTCCGGCAAGCCGGGCGAGTTCCCCACCACCATCCTGATCGTGAACCAGAAGTTCGCGGCAGACCACCCGGACACCGTCAAGGCACTCCTGAAGGGCCACGCAAAGTCGGTCGAATGGCTCAACAGCGCTTCAGCCGGCGACAAGGCCACCGTCATCAATACAGCCCTCAAGGAAGCAGCCGGCGCCGAACTGAAGGCGGATGTCATTGATCGCTCCCTGAAGAACATCGTCTTCACTGTTGATCCGCTGGCCGGAACCTACCAGAAGCTCCTGGCCGACGGCGTGACCGCAGGCACCACCAAGCAGGCCGACATCAACGGCATCTTCGACCTGCGCGCCCTCAACAGCGTCTCGAACGGAAAGACCTCCGCCGCAGGACTCGGCAAGGAGTAAAGCCTCATCGATTGCTCCGTAAATGCCCTTTTGACGCCTCATAACGGCATCTACGGAGCAATCGATGTGGCCTCGGGCCTCCCCTTCGGCCCCGGAGCGGCATGCATCCGGCGGGGCCGCCTTTCTTGCCTGAATCCTGCGTCTTTCCAGCGGCAAGGCCGGGCAGCCCGCCCCTAGGCTGGGAGGGTTGGCCGGCGGACGGCAGGAATCAGGGGGTGCCGGTGCACGGCTTCGGGAATGACGATAAGTCTCATCGGGACATGCCCGGCGGGTTCGCGCCACCAAACATCCGGCGCTCCCCCAGCGGACGCATCCCGCAGTGGGCCATCGATGAGGCCTTCGGTAAGACGGAGGCCGCTTCGCCCTGGCGGGCGCCCGAGCCCTCTCACCGGGGCCGGAAGAAGTTCCGGGGAAGGCCGGCCCGGTCCAGGCGGTCCGTCGGTTGGCGGACTGTCCTAGGGGTCGCGCTGGTTGCCTGCCTGTACTTTTCGCCGGCGCTCTTCGACCGCCTGGTCCTGCCCGCCGTGGCCCCCTACCTGCCGGGAGCGAAAATGCCGCCGCCGGGATACGAAGCCGCCTCCGCACCGTTGGGCACGCCGCCGGCAGGCACAGACTCCACGGCCTTCGTGCTGCAGGAGTCGCCGAGGGCGAGCCAGCCGGTCATTGCCTACGACCCATGCCGCCCGGTCCATTACGTGGTCCGTCCGGACAATGCGTTGCCGGGCGGCGATGTCCTGATCAGGGAGGCCGTGGCAGCAGTTTCCCAGGCCTCCGGGCTCCAGTTTGTCGACGACGGACCGACAACGGAAGCGCCGTCCGATGACCGTTCGGCGTTCCAGCCGGACCGCTACGGAAAGCGGTGGGTACCGGTACTCATCGCCTGGTCAACGCCCGCGGAAACGCCGGGCGTTGCCGGGAATGTTGCCGGCCTTGGCGGGAGCGGTTACGTGGAGGCCGCCGGGCAGCCGCTGGTCCTCGAAGCCGGCCAGGTGCGCCTTGATGCCCCTGACCTTGCCGGCATCATCGCCAGCCGCCCGGACGGCGCGGCGGAGGTGCGCGCCATCATCATGCACGAACTGGCACACGTGCTGGGCCTGGACCACGTGAATGATCCGACGCAACTGATGTATGCGGAAAACATGGGCGTCAGGAACTTCGCTGCGGGTGACCTCGCCGGGCTGGCCCTGCTGGGCAGCGGTCCCTGCGTCCCTCAGCTCTAGGACCTCGCGGATATAAGCGTGACGAATATCTGATATCGAAAAGCTCGTCTTCCCCAAATATATGAAGTACTTCACAGTGGTTGCAGGACCTGCACCGACCGACCCGCAGCCAGTAACCAGAAGGACTTCACCGTGGAAACTCCCCTCTCCCATCTTGCCCACCTCGAGATCACCAGCCCGGACGTCGAAGCTTCGGCCCGGTTCTACGAGGACAAGTTCGGCATGCGCATCATCGACCGCGCGGACGGCAACGTCTACCTCCGCTGCTGGGGCGATTACTACCGCTACAGCCTGGTCATCACCAAAGGCCCCGAAGCCTCGCTGGGCCGGATGGCATGGCGCACCAACTCGCAGGAGGCGCTTGAAGCCGCCGCACAGCGCATCGAAGCGACCGGCGTGCAGGGCTCTTGGACCGCCGGCGGCCATGGCTTTGGCAAGGCCTACGAGTTCACTGGCCCGTATGGCCACCACATGCGCCTCTTCTACGACGTGGACAAGTTCGTTGCTGAGGCCGGGTTCGAGTCCACCTACCCGGACCGCCCGGAGCGCCGCAGCAGCCACGCCGCCGCACCCCGTTTCCTGGACCACGTCACGGTGGCCTGCTCCGACGTCCGCGGCTTCGCCAAGTGGTACAACGAGGCCCTGGGCTTCCGCGTCATGGCCTTCGTGGACCTGGATGAAGCCCCCATCACGGTCTTCTCCGTCCTCACCACCAATGAAAAGTCCCACGACCTGGGCGTGGTGGCTGATACCTCCGGCCGCCCGGGCCGCGTGAACCACATCGCCTTCTGGGTGGACACCACCGAGGACCTGCTCCGGACCGCGGACGTCATGATGGAACATGGCACCCCGATGGAGTACGGCCCCTCCATCCACGGCGTAGGTGAACAGAATTTCCTGTACTTCCGTGAGCCGTCAGGGCTGCGCGTCGAGCTCAACTCCGGCGGCTACCGCAACTATGTCCCGGACTGGGAGGCCAACACCTGGAAGCCGTCCGAGGGTTCCAACAACTTCTACAAGAACGGCGCCATGCCGCACTCCATGACGGAGTCCTTCCCGCCGGCCGAAGGCTTCACCGCCACCGAGGAAGGTGCCTCCCCCGAAATGAAGGAAGCCCTCCTGAACCCCTACGCCAAGCACGGCCGGGGCTGACTCCGTGGCAGACGCACAGTACGCACTCGTTCGGTTCCAGGAAACCGGCGACGGCAAAGCGCGCGCCGGCCTGCTGGCCGGAGGCCGGGTCCTGCCGCTGGACGGGGACATCAACTCCCTGATCGAGCACTGGGACACCACCGAAGCCCAGCTGGACGCCCTGGCCGACTCCGCAGGCGAGGGCACCGGATTCGCGGCCGCCGACGTCGAAATCCTTGCACCCGTGGAGCCGGCCCAGATCCTGCAGACCGGCGCGAACTACCGCAAGCACGTGATCGACCTCGCCGTCGCCCACCGCGAACCGGGTGAGGACGCCGAGGAGGTGCGTGCCGCGACGGCGGCCATGATGGACAAGCGCGCGGGCCAAGGCACGCCGTACTTCTTCATCGGGCTTCCGACGGCGGTCGCGTCCGCCACCGATGACCTCACCCTCCCGTCCTACTCGAAGTCCCACGACTGGGAACTGGAACTGGCGGCCGTGATCGGGAAAACGGCGTTCCGGGTCAGCCCCGAAGAAGCGCTGGATTACGTCTTTGGCTACACCATGGTCAACGACATCACCACCCGCGAATACGTCTTCCGCAAGGACATGCCGGCCATCGGCTCCGACTGGTACCGCGCCAAGAACGCTCCCGGCTTCCTGCCCACCGGCCCGCTGCTGGTGCCCGCCAAATTCTTCGGCGACCCCCAGGACGTCCAGGTGACGCTCAAGCTCAACGGCAAAGCGATGCAGGACGAATCCACGTCCGACATGATCTTCGGCGTGGCCAAACTGGTCAGCGAAGCCTCCCAGATCATGCCGCTGCGCCCGGGCGACCTGGTGCTCACCGGCAGCCCGGCCGGCAACGGCCAGCACTGGGGCCGGCTCCTCCAGGACGGCGACGTCATGGAAGGCACCATCACCGGACTGGGCACCCAGCTCATCCACTGCAAAGACGAAGCTCCCACCGAAAGCAGCAAGCCGTGACCACCCAGGACACAGCACCCGGCACCGGGGAATCCACCGATTCCCCGGTTATCCGGCGTGAAGACCCGCTCGGCAGCATCCGCGCCATGGCAGCGGCCCACAACAACTGGGGCCGCTGGGGCCAGGATGATGTCCTGGGCACCCTGAACTTCATCGACGCCCGCAAGCGGATCGAAGCAGCGGCCCTGGTCAGGACCGGCGAGGCGTTCTCACTGTCCCAGCCGTTCGATACCAACGGACCGCAGAAGGGCTGGCGCCGCCGCACCAATCCCGTCCACACCATGACGGACACCGGAGTGGACGCCGAACGCGGCAACCAGGGCTTCCCGCACGGCTTCGGCGGCGCAGACGACGTCATCGCCATGCCGCTGCAGTGCTCCACCCAGTGGGACGGCCTGGGCCACATCTTCGACCAGGGCAAGGCCTGGAACGGCCGGGCAGCCGGCGACGTCGTCACCTCGGAAGGTGACCTGGTCACCGGTATCCAGACGGCAGCCGGAAAGATCGCCACCCGCGGTGTCCTGCTCGACGTCGGCCGCGCCTTGGGCCCGGACCTGGGACGGGACGACGGCGAACTGCCGGACGGGTTCGCCATCACCCCGGAACACCTCCAGCAGACCATCGATATCCAAGGCCCCAGTTCCGAAGTGCGCCGGGGCGACATCGTAGTGATCCGCACCGGGCAGTACTCCCGGGTCCGGCGCGACGGGTGGGGCGACTACGCCGGCGGGTCCGCCCCCGGCCTATCCTTCGGCACTGCGCCCTGGCTGCACCGCAGCGAAATCGCCGGGATCGCCACCGACACCTGGGGTTTCGAGGTCCGGCCCAACGAGTTCGACGCCGCCTTCCAGCCCCTCCACCAGATCGCCATCCCCAACCTGGGGCTGTTCCTGGGCGAGATGTGGGATCCGGACGCGCTGGCCGAAGCGTGTGCGGCGGACGGACGGTACGACTTCCTGCTCACCGCCGCGCCCCTGCCCATCACCGGGGCCGTCGGTTCGCCGGTCAACCCGATCGCGGTCCGGTAGCTTTTCAACCAACCACCAGCAGTAACGCCGTCACACCAAAGGAGTCAGCGATGGCAGCAGTACAGAACGTCGGAATCGTGGGGGCAGGTGCAGCCGGCCTGGCCGCCGCCATCCTCCTGGCTGACGCCGGAATCCAGGTGGAAGTCCTGGAAAAGGCAGACGCCCCGCAGACCCTGGGATCCGGCATCACGCTGCAGGGAAACGCCCTCCGGATCCTCCGCCAGCTCGGCGTCTGGGACCAGGTGGCGGCGAAGGGCTACGGCTTCAGCACCCTGGGCCTGCGCGCCCCGGACCCCAACGGCACTGTCCTGGCGGTCCTTGAGGACATCCGCACCGGCGGCGACGACCTCCCGGCCACCATGGGCATGTACCGTCCGGACCTTACGGCCATCCTTCGGGAGCGGGCTGAGCAGGCGGGAGCCCGGATCAGCTACGGAAAGACCGTCACGGCAATAACGGACGACGGCGGGTCCGTCACCGTCAGCACGGCCGACGGCGGCACCGCGACCTACGACCTCCTGATCGGCGCCGACGGCCTGCACTCCGCGGTCCGCAAGGCCATCGGCATCGACGCCGAGCCCAAGTCAACCGGAATGGGCATCTGGCGCGCCTTCGTGCCTCGGCCGGAAGAAGTTGTCCGCACGGACCTGACCTACGGCGGCCCCTGCTTCATTGCCGGCTACTGCCCCACCGGCCCGGACACCATCTACGCCTACTTGGTGGAAAAGGCGCAGGAACGTAAACACGGGGACGGCCCCCGTATCATGGCCGAGCTCGCCGCAGCCTACGGCGGCCCGTGGAACGAGATCCGCGCGAACCTGGACCACAGTGCCCGCATCAACTACACATGGTTCACCACCCACCTCGTCGACGGCCCGTGGAACCGGGGCCGCACCGTGATCATCGGCGATGCCGCGCACAGCTGCCCGCCCACGGTGGCGCAGGGCGCGGCCATGGCGCTGGAGGACGCCGCCGTCCTGGCCGAACTGCTGATCAACGCCGACCACGTCACCGAAACCCTGTTCAAGGAGTTCACCGACCGACGGCTGGAGCGGGCCAAGGCAGTGGTCAATGCCTCCGTCCAACTGGGCCAGTGGATGCTGGACGGCGTCCGCGACGCCGACGTGCCGGGCCTGATGCACGGCCTCTCCGTGATGCTGAAGGAGCCGGCATGAGCACCGTACCCGGCGAAAACCCCACGGTGGACGTCCACGCCCACATCCTGCTTCCCGCCCTGCAGCAACTGGTGGCAGAAGCCGACCCCGACGGCTTCGGCGCGCAGCAGGCCCTGGAGGTGCGGCGCAACGGACCGGAGTCGATGGCGGCATCGGGCAGGATGATCGAGGAACGCTGGCCGCAGCTGACCGACCTGGACCGGCGGCTTGCCGATATGGACGCCCAGGGTGTGGACGTCCAGCTGGTCTCGCCGTCACCGTCGCACTTCTACTACTTCGCGGCGGAGGAACTGGCCCTGGAGCTGGCACGGCAGGCCAACCAGGCGGTCCGTGACTTCGTGGACCGGGCGCCGGAGCGGCTCAACGGGCTGGGCCTGGTCCCGCTCCAGCACCCCGGCCTGATGGTCGAAGCCCTGGAGCACGCTGTTCTGGAGTGTGGCCTGCTGGGCGTCGAGATCGGCTCCTTCGCCGCCACCCCCACGGACCCGGAGCGCAGCACGGTTGAGCTCTCGGACCCCCGGCTGGAGGCCTTCTGGTCCCGGGCGGAGGAGCTGGGCGCGCTGGTGTTCCTTCACCCGTTCGGCTGCTCCCTCGATGAGCGGCTGGACCGGTTCTACCTGGCCAACACCGTCTCCCAGCCCGCCGAGAACGCCGTAGCCCTGTCCCACCTGGTCTTCAGCGGCGTCCTGGACCGCCACCCGGGCCTCAAGGTCCTGGCTGCCCACGGCGGCGGCTACCTGCCCACCACGCTGGGCCGCTCCGATCACGCATGGCGGGTCCGGCCGGAGGCACACGGGTGCGCCGAGCCGCCGTCGTCCTACCTGAAGAAGCTCTACTTCGACTCGCTGGTGCACAGCGCGGCCGAGCTGCGGGCGCTTGTGGCCGCAGCCGGGCCGGAGCAGGTGCTCCTGGGGTCCGACTACCCGTTCGACATGGGCTCGGAACAGCCCGTGGCGGAAGTGCTTGGGGCACAGCTCCCCGCGGACCACCAGGCCGGCGTGCTGGGTAGAAACGCCGCAGCCCTGGGCATCACACCCGCTTCCGTCCGCACCGCCAGCCACCCAGCCTAAGGAACAGTTTCATGGTCAAGATCGCCAGGTGGAATTACGACGGCGGGACGCAGTCCGGCTTTGTGGAGGACGGCACCTGCTATGCCCTCCCCCAGGGCCAGGACGTGCAGACGCTGCTCGATGCCGGGCTCGAAGCGACATTGGAGATTGCCCGGCGCACCATCTCCGGTGACGCGGTCCCACTTGCGGACGTGCGGCTGCTCGCTCCGCTGGTGCCTGCCACCATCCGCGACTTCGTGGCGTTCGAGGAACACGTCGAAGGCGTCCGGAAGAGCATCGACGGCGTGGCCGGCGTGGTCCCGGAATGGTATGAGGCGCCCACGTTCTACTTCACCAATCCGCACACGGTGACCGGAACCGGCGAGGTCGTCGGCATTCCGGCCGGCTGCACGGATTTGGACTTCGAAACGGAGGTCGCCGCCGTGGTGGGGCACGTGCCCGGAAGCGACGGGCGGAACCTGACCGCAGAAGAAGCGCACCGGCACATCTTTGGCTACACCGTACTCAACGACTGGTCCGCCCGGGACCTCCAGCGCCGGGAAATGAAGGTCAGCCTGGGCCCCTGTAAGGGCAAGGACTTCGCCAACACCCTGGGGCCGTGGATTATCACCGCCGACGAATTCGAGGACCGGCACGATGCCGAGGGGTTCCTGCCCATCTCCATGTCCGTGCACGTCAATGGCGAACAGATCGGCCAGGACCTGCTCTCCAACATGGGCTGGCCGTTCGCCGAGCTGGTGGCCTACGCCTCCCAGGATTCCGTGGTGCGCCCAGGCGACGTGCTGGGCTCAGGCACCTGCGGGAGCGGCTGCCTGGCCGAGCTGTGGGGGCGCAACGGCACCCAGACTCCCCCGCCCCTCAAGACCGGCGACGTGGTCCGGATGACCGTGGAGGGCATCGGCACCATCGAAAACAGGGTGGGTGACCGGCGCGAGGCCGCGACCCGGGTCCCGGCCCGGACACGGCCGCGGAACCGGACGGTGCAGCCGGCTCCGTCCGCGATCTAAGTGGTTTCCCTTCAGCTCGACGGCCGCACCGTGGTGATCACCGGCGCTGCACAGGGCCAGGGTGCAGCCGAGGCGCGGATGCTCGCGGAGGCCGGTGCGCGCGTTATCGCCACGGACCTGGCCCCTGGGATGCCGGCCGGGCTGGCTGGCAGTGCACCCTCTTCCGGCGGGGAGCTGCTCTACCGGCGACTGGACGTCAGCGACGCTTCTGCGTGGGCCGGAGTTGCTGAATGGATCCAGTCCCAGGGGTGGCAGGTGGACGGGCTCGTGAACAACGCCGGGATCACCCAGCGCAGCAGGCTGCTGGACGCCTCCGTGTCCGACCTGCAGAAGGTCTATGACGTCAATGTTGCCGGTGCCCTGTTGGGCATCCAGGTGTTGGCTCCCCTGATGCGCGGCGGGTCCTCGATCGTCAACGTCGGTTCCGTTGCGGGCCTTACGGCTCACTACCCGGTGGCCTATACGGCCAGCAAGTGGGCGCTGCGGGGGCTTTCCCAGGTGGCGGCCATGGAGCTGGGGCCGCGCGGAATCCGGGTCAACACGGTCCATCCGGGTTTCATTGAGACTCCCATGACGGCGGGCGCGAAGCCGGAGTTCCGGCAGGCCACCCTCGCCGAGACACCGCTCGGCCGCACGGGCGGCGTGGCGGAAGTGGCCGGCGTCGTGCTCTTCCTGCTCAGTCCGCTCTCCTCCTTTGTGACCGGCGCGGAGATCCCCGTGGACGGCGGCCAGACAGCGCACGGCGGGGCCAAATCCATCTCCGACGCGCTCCGCTGACCCGCTCCCCCAACCAGGCAGGGAAGTCAGCCGGGAAGCACCGCCGACCACCCGCCGTCGACCATCAGGTTGGCCCCCGTAACGTAGGAAGCCTCGTCGGAGGCCAGGAACAGCGCGCACCTGGCAACTTCCTCGGGCGCCCCGATCCGGCCCAGCGGAATGCTGCCGGCAATGGCCCGCATGGGGTGGCCGGCAGCGAGGAGGTTGCCCTCGGTGGCAGCGGTGCGGATCATTCCGGGGCTGACGGCGTTCACGCGCAACCCATGCGGCGCCCCTTCGGCAGCCAGCTGCTTGGTCATGGCCACCACCGCCCCCTTGGTGGCGGTGTGCGCCAGCCGGCCATTGGTCATGGACCCGGTGACTCCCGCCGTGGAGCCCACCAGGACGATGGCGCCGTTCCCCGCCTGGACCAGCTGCGGCCAAAAGTACTTCACCGGCAGGAACACCACGTCCATTTCGTGCTCAAGGTTCCACTTCCAGTCGGCATACGTCAGCTGCTCGACGGGGGCGAACCGGGTGACGGCGGCGTTCGCGTACAGGATGTGGACCTGGCCGTGCTGGACGGCGACCTCTGAGGCCCATGCAGCCACCGCCGCCTCGTCCGTCAGATCCACCCGGGCACTGCTCATCCGGCCACCGCCGGCGGTGGCCGCCCGGACCGTGGCCGCGGCGCCGTCGTCGTCCATGTCGCAGCCCACCACGTACGCACCTGCCTCGGCGAAGGCCAGCGCGGCGGCCCTCCCCTGGCCGCTGGCCGTTCCGGTGATAACGGCGGTCTTGCCGGCCAGGCGTGAAGTGGAAGCGGGCATGGGGTTCCTTCCGGGAGACTCTCTCCTTATGACTTTTCCAGGGAGAGCCCGGACGGGGAACGCCTTTCTTGGCCTAGGTGGTATCCGCGGCGTGGATGGTCAGGGGGTGTGTGCTGGCAGGAAAGAGTTCCGGCAGCTTGGCGCAGGAGCGCTGGACCACCGAGCGCAGCCAGACGCTGGCCGGGTCTTCCGCCTGTGAGGGGTGCCAGTACATGGCCTCCACCAGCGAGGCCTCGACGTCACCGTCGAGCCGGAGGACGGCGATGTTGGCCCCGCGCTGGGCCCGGGCCGCCAGCATCCCGGGAACCAGGGCCACAAGGTCGGTCCCCTCCACCAGCAGCGGGAGGGACAGGAATCCGGCTACAACGGCGGCCACCCGGCGCTGGATGCCGCTGGCCTCGAACAGCCTATCGGCCGGTGTGCTGATCCCCTCGCCGAAGTAGCCGACGGCGTGCGGTACCGTGCCGAGGTTGGCCAGGGTGAGGCTGGGCTGCTGAAGGAGCGGGTTGGCGGCGTCCAGGACGGCCACGAAGCTGTCCCGGAACACCTGCTTGCTCAGGCCCTGCATCCGGTAGCCCGTAGGTCCTACGAGCAGGTCGATCTTGGCATAGTCCGCCAGCTGCCCCTGGAACCCGGCGGTGGGAACGAAATCGACGGACACGCCGGGGGCCTCATCGCGGAGGATACCGCGCAGCGGCCCCACAATGAGCGCCGCGGCATAGTCCGAAGCGGCGATGACGAATTCGCGCTCACTGGTGGCAGGATCAAAACCGGACCGGATCCTGGTGGCGCGCTGGATGTGCAGCATCGCCTCGTCAACCAGGGGCACCAGGGACTGCGCGAAGGGCGTGAGGTCGTAGGTGCGGCCGTTGCGGACCAGGAGTTCGTCATCGAAATGGCGCCTCAGCCGTGCCATGGCTGCGCTGGTGGCCGGCTGGCTCAGCTGCAGCCGCTCCGCCGCCCTGGTGATGTTCCGCAGCTCCAGCAGGACCTGCAGTTGGGGCAGCAGGTTCAGGTCCAAGTTCTTCATACCCACAGGTTATCCATGCCCTGCCGGTGCGGCGGCGCCGGCAGGCGCGCCGCCGCACCATGGATGCCGCTGGTCTATGAAAGTTCCTTGGCGATCTTCCGGGCACCGCGGACGGCGATGGCCACGCTCATCAGGGTGGGGTTCATGGCCGTGGCCGTCGGAATGAGCGCATTCCCGCCCACCACCAGGTTCTCGTAGCCCCACACCCGGGACCAAGGATCAGCCACCGAGGTGCCGTCGTCGGACTCCCCCATCCGCATGGTGCCCTGGTAATGCAGGCTGGACCCGTTCGGCATCAGGCGGGGCTCCGCCACGAAGACACCCAGTGCCTTGCCGGCACGCCGTAGCCGTTCGGTGGCCTCCGCAATCTCCGTCTCTTCCCGCTCGGTGAGGGCGTACTCGATGGTCATGTTCGGGAACCCGCGGTAGTCCTGCTCGCCGTCGTCGAAGGTGACCGCGTCCTCGTAGCGGGGATGCTTGCGCATGCCGTAGCCCATGTTGACGTAGCCCCACCGGTTGTTGGAGTAGGGCGCACCCGGCTCCATGGGGAAGGGTGTCGACTCGGAGTACATCACCTGGACGGAGAAAGGGTGCTCCGGTTCGGAGAACGGGATGCGGTTCACGGCCGCCACAGGATCTGCCGGGTTCTGGGCGCGGCGGGCCAGTTCGGCGTCGAGGTCCTCCTCGGTGGCGAACTGCTTCATCTTGTCCGCGTCCAGGGCAACCGTGGAGATCACCACCGGGTGTTCGGTCAGGTAGTGGCCCAGGGCCTTCGGCCTGATGCCGGAGGCCCACAGGAGCTGCGGGGAGCGGAAGGCGTCGGCCGCCACCACCACCACGTCGGCGGGGACGAAGGACTCAGCAGCCGTGCGCAGGTCCTGCACGGTGACACCGGTGACGCGGCGCCCGTCCAGTTCCACGCGGCGGACCAAGGTCAGGTCGCGGAGTTCGAACCGTTGGGCGAGTGGGCTGGTTTTATCCGCCAGAGGCCCCAGGACGACGTCGGCCCCCGCCCAGCGCACGGAACCGTCCGGCTGCGGGTCCCCGGCTACGGGAAGCGTACCCACCCCGTAGCCTTCGGGCAGTTCTGCCCCGAACTCACCGTCCAGCAGGCGGCGGATGGCTTCCCCCACCGCGGAATCGGCGAACGCGGCGCTGTGGACGTGGAGCAGCCCTTTGGCCTCCTCGATCAGGCCGTCCCACTCGTCGTCGGCGATGAAGGCTACCTTTTCGCTGAAGGCGGGCGACGGCGTCGCGCAGGTCCAGTGGGCACCCTGGCCGCCCACGTTGGTGGCGGCAGCGGCGGCCGGGAAGGACGGTGCGTGGGCCGAGCCCTCGCCGCCGAAGTCCAGCAGGTGGGTCCCCTGGCGAGCGGTGAACATGCCCTCTGTGACGGTTGCGGCGGGAATGCCGAGCGATTCCCGGTACGCGCCGGCCTGCGGTCCCTGGGACATCTCCCGGGCCCGTGCCTTTTCGGCGGGGTCCGGGATGTTCCGGACGCTCTCGCCGGGCACGGCGGTCAGCTGGGGCCCGGCTTCGAACATGATCACGCGGGCGTTCGGGACCTGCTCCAGCAGCACGCGGGCGTAGGTGGATCCGATGGGGCCGCTGCCGACGACGGCAATCGTGGGGGTGGACATGATGTCTCCTTTGAAATCAGGCCGAGAGGGTTTCGGAAGGTGTGGGCGTGGTGGGGACGGGTTCGTCGGAGAGGCGGCCGTGCGGGAGCAGCACTGCGGCGGCGATGCCCACTGCGTAGGCGGCAGCGAGGGAGAGGAAGATCGGGGTGAAGACGGAGCTGTAGATCCCGGCAATGGTGGCCTGGATGGCGGGGCTGGCCGCGTGGACCAATCCCGGGGTGAGCGTCGCCGCATCGAATCCGGCCGGCAGGAGGGCCGCGACGCCGGAGCCGATGGCACCGCCGATGACGGCGGTCGCAACCGCTGAACCAACCTGCCGGACCAGGTTGACGGTCGCCGTGATGGTGCCCGTCTGGCTGGCCGGCACGGCGCCCTGCACCACCGTGACGATCAGGCTCATGAAGGCACCGGTGCCCATTCCCACAACCGCCATCACGATCATGGGCGCCCACAGCGGAAGGCCCGCCGGCAGCAGTGCCATGACCAGCAGACCGAACGCTCCCAGCAGGGTGCCAACGATCGGGAAGATCCGGTACCGTCCGGTGCGGCTGGCCAGCCAGCCGGTAAGCAGGTTGCTGGCGAGCATGCCGAAGACCGTGGCGATGGGGACAAGGCCGGACACGGTGGCGGTGGTCCGGTAGGCCATCTGGAAGTACGTCGGCAGGTAGGCGGTGATGGAGAAAAGGCCGACGCCGATGATCGCCGAGAGTGCCGTGCCTGCAGCGACGGTGCGGTCGGCGAAGGCATGGAGCGGAATGATGGGTTCGGCGGCGCGCCGCTCGACCAGGAAGAACGCCATGAACGCCACGATGCTTACCGCAGTTGCGGTGACGGCAGCTGCCCCGCCGCCCTGTTCGGGAGCCCAGGACGCGGCGAGTACCAGCGCAATGAGGGCAGTGGTGAATACGGCAGCGCCAGCGATATCGAAGCTTCGGGGTGCCGGGCCCGGCGCCAGGCGGGGAACGGCCACCAGTGCCAGGGCGAACGCGGCGGCGCCTACCGGAATGTTGATCCAGAAGACCCACTGCCAGCCCCAGTAGTCGGTGATGGCGCCACCCAGGACAGGACCCACCAGGATGGCGATGGGGAAGGCCGCGCCCATGATGGCCATATAACGGGGCCGTTCCCGCTGCGTGGTGACCCGCGCGATGATGGTCTGCGACATCAGCTGCAGGCCTGCCGAGCTCATGCCCTGCAGTACCCGGGCCGCGATGAGCCATGCAATATCCGTGGCGAAACCGCAGGCAAGGGAGGCGGCCAGGAACATCACCAGGGAAGCCAGGAAGATCCGCCGGGCGCCGAGGACATCGCCGAGTTTGCCGAGGACGGGCAGCATTACGGTGCTGGCAAGGGTATATCCCACCACCACCCAGCTCATGAGTTGCAGTGCGCCCAGTTCGCCGGCAATGGTGGCGAGGGACGTGGACACCACGGTGTGGTCGAGGGCACCGAGGAAGGAAACGGCCAGCAGGGATGCGACCAGGAGACGGAGTCTTACGGGAGAGAGTGGCATAGTTGTCTGCCCGAACGATCGGGCCGTCGACGCGACGTGGTGTGCCTCCGGCGCAGCATCACGACGGAGGACGGGTCCGCGGGGAACCCCGGCGCCACTTATGAGCCTAACGGCACTTAAGTCTAAAAGCAACATAAGAATGCCGTTTTCAATAGGAAGCGTCCATCCGCGCCGCAATGCGCGGGCCAGCGCCTTATGTTTTAAGCACTCATAAGTAGGCAAATATTTAGCAATAGTGCCGCCAGATCGCGCGTTAGTGGGTATTCCTGTGTGAGAATTGGTGCCATGACGACAGACTCCACCCTCCGCTTCGGAGCCCAAACGGATGAAGTGACCAGCCTGCTGCGGATCGTCAACCTGGTGCGCACCGGCGAGGCCACCACCCGCCCCGAGATCGGCAAGGTAACCGGCCTGGGCAGGGGCGTCGTCAGCCAGCGCGTGGACCAGGCGATCGCCATAGGGTTCCTCGGCGACGGGGAATTCGGAGCGTCCTCCGGCGGCCGGGCACCCCGGACCCTCCGCTTCCGCTCCGAGCGGGGGCGGATCCTGGTTTGCGCCCTGGGCGCGGCACACATCAGGGTGGGCATTGCTGCCCTGGACGGTGACATCGTGGACCACGCCCACCGCGCCTGGGACATCGCCCAGGGACCGGAGAAGACGATTGACGCCGTGATGGCCCTGGTCGACGGGATGCTCAAGAACCATCCCAAAGTTCCCGTGTGGGGCGTCGTGGTGGGACTTCCGGGACCCGTCGACTTTGCGACAGGGCAGCCGGTCGCCCCGCCCATCATGCCCGGCTGGAACGGCTTCGACGTTCGCACGCCCTTCGAGGAACACTTCGATGCGCCCGTCTGGGTGGACAACGATTCCAACCTCCTGGCCCTTGGCGAGCGCGCGCGCCGGCGTGATGCACTCACCGACCTGATTTACTGCAAGATCGGCTCCGGGGTTGGAGCAGGATTGTTGTCCAAGGGAAGGATCCACCGGGGAGCCAACGGGGCAGCCGGCGATATCGGCCATGTCCGGGTATCGGACTCCGACGCCCAGTGCCGCTGCGGCAAGAAGGGCTGCCTGGAGGCGGTCGCCGGCGGGTGGGCGCTGGTGCGGGATGCGGAAGAAGCCGTCAAGAACGGCACCCCCACGCAGTTGGCGGGCCCCGCGAAAAGGGGTGGCCTGACGCTTGAGGAGATCACCCTCGCCGCGCAGGCCGGAGACGCTTTGGCCATCAGCCTGGTGCAGAAGTCGGCGCACGTGGCCGGTGAGACCATTTCAGCCCTGGTCAATATGTTCAATCCGGGCGTGATCGTCATCGGCGGTGCCATCGCCTCAGCCGGTGAGGTGTTCCTGGCCGAGGTGCGGCAGCGTGTCTACGAGCTGTCACTGCCCCTCGCCACCCGGGACCTCACCATCACGCTGTCCGTGAACGATGAGCGCGAACCACTGCGCGGCGGGGCGGAATTGGCCCGCGAGCAGCTGTTCGACGTCACCTTTCCCCGCTGGTTCGCAGAGGGCCACCCGTCGCCGGAGAGGGCTGCGGTCCCGGCGTAGGGGACGCCCCGTTCAGGCCACGTCCCGCGAGACCCCCGGAGGGGCGCCCGGCCGGTCTTAAGCCGCGCTTCAACCTGGAATGGCAGGACCAGCGGAGAATCGGGACGGCCCTGCAGGTAAGGAACCATCACCTGGAAGCCGACGGCGACGTCATGCTCCCCCCGGGAGATCCCGCGCCGACCGGCCAGGACCAGCCTGTCCTGGATGAACCACCAGCCAGCCTCCGCTTCCAGCGCACAGGCCGGTATGCGCCGGGCGCCCAGCACAACCTCAAGGTCCCCCGGCGGCAGGGGACTGCCGCCGAGCGCAACAGTGAGATCCGAGACGCAGGACAGGGGCATGGAACGGATCCCGGGCAAGCCAAGCCGAAGCTCGAAGCCCCCGGAACAACCGACAGGGCATCCGGGCGTAAAGCAGTTTCCAGCATCAGATCCATCCTTTATCCTGAAACAGACATAAGTCTGTCAGGTAACAGCATAAATGGGAAGGTGCACCTTGGCTCCCGGATTACCCAGCAGCTGGACACTGTGTGCCAGCTCCTTCAATTGGGCCCCCGAAATCGTCGCCGCCCGCCGCACAGCGCGGGATATTGTCGCGGGAATTGCAGACACGGCCGCGAAGACAATCGAGCTGGAGCCCGGACTGGTGTGGCGGTCCTTCCCGGATCCCCGGGGCAGCGAGGTGGATGAACTGCGGAACGCCCTGGCCGCCAAAGATGCCCGCATCAGCATTGTTGGCGCCAGCCTGGACGACTTCGCCCCGCCCGCCCGGCGCCGCAGCCTGCAGGAACGGCTGGACTTCCTGGTTCCCCAGCTCCGGGCGGCACACCGGGTTGGTGCCACCGGAGTCAGGCTGCCCCTCGGGCAGGCAGGCACCGAACTCCTGAAGCTGGTCCAACCGCTGCTCCACGAGTTGAATCTGGTCCTTCTCGAGGAAATCCAGGGCCAACAGATTTTGGACAGTCCTGCAACTGCTTCGGCCCTGGACGCTATCGCCGCGCTCGGGGACGGGCGCATCCGCGTGCTGGTGGACATCAGCATGCTGATGCCGGCACTTCCTGTCAGCTACCTCGGGGAACTGGAGCAGGGCGGGTTAGCGCCGGATCTGATGAGGCGCCTGGCCCATGATTGGCGCGATCCCGCCACTACGGACGCGGTGCTTGATCTGCTGCTCACCGGGAAGGTGCCGCCCCGCATCCACACCCTGTTCATGAACCTGCTCATCCGGCTCGGCCGCAGCAGCGCCCGGGACCTGCAGGACATCCTTCCGCTGGTGGGTGCCTTCCACCTGAAGTTCTGGGACTTGGACGACGACGGCGGCCGGGTTTCGCAGCCGCTGCGGGAGCTCGGGGTCCTCCTTAGCCGGCACGGCTTCGCGGGCACACTCACCAGCGAATGGGGTGGCCATGAGTGGTTGCGGGACGATCCGACGGACATGACCCGGCGGCACCTGGCCCTGGCGAAGGAGGCCCTGGCGGCGCCTTAGGGGCCGCCGCAGCGCAACGGCCGGCCCGGAATCTTCCGGGCCGGCCGTTGTGCTGGCGTTGCTATTTGGTGCTGAAGGCGGCATCGAAGGCGGCGGCGGAGGGTTCGTAGCTGGAGAGCCTGCGGACGAATTCCAGAGCCTCGGGAGCGCCGTCCAGCCGGTCCATGCCGGCGTCCTCCCACTCCACGGACAGGGGGCCGCGGTAGCCGATGGAGTTCAGCATCCGGAACGCGTCCTCCCAGGGCACGTCGCCGTGGCCGGTGGAAATGAAGTCCCAGCCGCGCCGCGGGTCGGCCCACGGCAGGTGGGACGACAGGCGGCCGTTGCGGCCGTTGTTCAGCCGCTTCTTCGTATCCTTGCAGTGCACGTGGTAGATCCGGTCCTTGAAGTCCCAGAGGAACCCCACCGGATCGATGTCCTGCCACACCATATGGCTGGGGTCCCAGTTCAGTCCGAACGACTCCCGGTGGCCGATCGCCTCCAGCGTGCGCTGGGTGGTCCAGTAGTCGTAGGCAATTTCGGACGGGTGGACCTCGTGGGCGAACCGCACCCCCTCCTCGTCAAAGACGTCCAGGATGGGGTTCCAGCGGTCCGCAAAGTCCTGGTAACCGGCGTCGACCATCTTTTCCGTGGCAGGCGGGAACATCGCCACGTACTTCCAGATGGAGGAGCCGGTAAAGCCGGTGACCGTCTTGACGCCAAGCCTGGCGGCGAGCCGGGCCGTGTTCTTCAATTCCTCCGCGGCGCGCCGGCGCACGCCCTCTGGATCGCCGTCGCCCCACACCACGTCCGGAAGGATGCCGCGGTGCCGCTCGTCGATGGGGTCGTCGCAGACGGCCTGGCCCTTGAGGTGGTTGGAGATGGTCCAGGCCTTGAGGCCATTGCGTTCCAGGATCTCCAGCCTGCCCTGCACGTAAGCGTCGTCGTCCCAGCGCCAGGGGTCCAGGTGGTCGCCCCAGCAAGCGATTTCCAGGCCATCGTAGCCCCACTGGCCAGCGAGCCGGGCCACCTCCTCGAACGGCAGGTCGGCCCACTGGCCGGTGAACAGGGTAATTGGTCGTGCCACCGATATCTCCTTCTATACCACCGCAGCATGGACGCCGGCGGCTACCCGCGTCCAGGCGGAATCGTTGTCGGAACTGCGTTCCACGGCCTCGAGCACCCGCTGCAACTGAAGCCCGTCAGCAAACGTCGGATGCGGTTCCTTGCCGCCCGCAATGCCCTCCACGAGGTCTTTCACCTGGTGGGAGAACCCATGCTCGTAGCCCAGCATGTGACCTGCGGGCCACCACCCCGAAACATAGGGATGTTCCGGCTCGGTGACCAGGATCCTGCGGAACCCCTGGCGGTCCGCGGGTACAGTGCGGTCGTAGAACTGCACGCTGTTGAGGTCTTCGAGGTCGAAGGCGAGCGCGCCCTTGTCCCCCGAGATCTCGATTTGCAGCGCGTTCTTCCGGCCGGTGGCAAACCGGGATGCCTCGAAGGAAGCCAGGGCACCGGATTCGAACCGCCCCGTGAAGATGGCGATGTCGTCCACCGTCACCCGGCCACGGCCGGAAGCGGCAGTGCCGGACAGGCCGCTTCCCGAGCTCTGCAGGGGGCGTTCCTTCACGACGGTGTCGATGACGCCGGAGACCTTTTCCAGGTTCAACCCGGTGACGAACTGCGCCAGGTCGATGGCGTGGGCGCCGATGTCACCCAGCGCCCCGGAGCCTGCGTGTTCCTTCTGCAGGCGCCACGCGAGCGGCATCTGAGGGTCAACCAGCCAGTCCTGCCGGTAGGAGGCGCGGACCTGGTTGATAGCCCCCACGGCCCCTTCGGCAACCAGGTTCCGCAGGAACGTCACGGCCGGAACGCGGCGGTACGTGAAGCCCACCATGGCCCGCACTCCGCGGGCAGCCGCACGGTCAGCCGCCTCGGCCATCGCTTCGGCTTCGGCGACGGTGTTGGCGAGCGGCTTCTCGCACAGGACATGCTTGCCCGCTTCCAGGGCGGCGATGGCGATCTCCGCGTGGGAGTCACCGGGGGTGACGATGTCGACGACGTCGATGTCTTCCCGGGCGATCACCTCCCGCCAGTTCGTGGCTGACTCAGCCCAACCCCACTTGTGCGCCGCGTTCGCCACCGCCTGCGCGTTGCGGCCCACGATGACGGCCATCTCCGGTTCGGCGGGCAGGTCGAACACCCGGTGGGCGGTACGCCAGCCCTGTGAGTGGGCCGCGCCCATGAAGCCGTAGCCAATCATGGCCACGCGCAGGGCTGTCATGTGAGAACTACCTTGCGGTCCACGGCCACCCGGTTGCCCACGTAGTGCATGGGCGCGATCTGCATGTAAAGCAGGCGCATGGTCAGGATGACCTCGACGTCGATTTCCTCGCCGGCCTCGGGAACGTGGTCCAGCGGGATGATGACGTCCGGTTTGTCGGCGACGAACCAAAGAGTCTCCCACTGCTCCGGGAGTTCGGCGATGGAGTAGGACTTGCCCTGGAGCTCGAAACGGAGGGATTCCTTGGGAATTTCCACTCCGTTGACGCTGGCAGCGACGTCGTCCACGGCGGACAGCCAGAGGCTGCGGTACCAGGGCAGCTGCACTGACACTGCGATGCCTTCGGGGTGCCGGCGGACGTCGGTGTCCTGGAACAGGGAATTGTGGGTTGCCATGATGGTCCTTACTCAAAAGTTTCGACGAAGGTGTGATGGGGAACCGGCGGCTGCCGTTCGAGGGTTTGCCGCGACGTGGGGCTGTACGGGTGGTATTCCGTGGGTACCGGCTGGTCCGCCGGCGGCATGAACACCGGCTTGCCGTCGTCGCCGAAGTACATGAGGTCCAGGGCGAAGGCATGCTGGTTTTTCTCGGCGAAGCTGATCCAGTTTTCCTCGAAGGGCGCGCGCAGAAGTTCGTAGCAACGGAACTTCCAGATCTTCCACTCGCCGTCCTGGCGGAGGAAGTCCACGGCGTACTTGCACCACACCCAGTGGGCCCAGACTTTCTTGCCCCGGACCTCGCCCGGCGAATACATGTAGTCGGGGCTGTCCTTGGCCACTTCGGGGTCCGTCAGGCCTGACTCGTTGCCGGTCATGATCCAGATGCCCTTGGCGGTTTGGCCGTCGGCAGCCACTTCGATAACCGGGGTGGTGGTGTAGTGCAGGATCAGCTTTCCCTCGGGGCGCGGGCGGCCCTGGTGGTAGCGGATCACGCTGTCGTATTCCGTGTACTGGCCGGCGTTGGTATAGCGGGCGCGGATCCCGGGGGTGCCCGGCTTCACCCACAGCGGGATGATTTGCTCATCCTCGAACGCGTTGTGCAGGTACATGTAGCGGTTGAACAGGTTCTCGATGTCGCCGCGGTCGCTGGCCCTGCGGGCCAGTTTCAGCGCTTCGGCGAGTTCGGCCCGGAGGCGGTCCAGTTCGGCGGCAAGGCCAGCGTCGGTGGAGGTTTCGACGGCGGCGGCTTCTGTTGCAGTCACGGGCACCTCCCCTAGGCCGGAACCACGGCGTCTTCGATGGCCTGGCGCATCAGCGTGTGCTGCTTCTTCACCAGGTCAATGGGATCGGATTCGCCGAGGTCGGCGAAGGCGTGGCCCTCCCACTCGCTGGACAGGAAGCCCTGGTAGCCGCCCTTGACGAACTGGCGCACGATCCGCGGGATGTCCATGGCGGGCTCGTTGCCCTCGGCGTCGATGTCGTAGAACTTGGCGTGGACGTGGAACATCTGCGGCATGATGTCCAGCCACTCCTCCGGCGGGACCAGGCCGTGCATGTTGAAGGCAAGCCGCGTGAACGGACCCAGCCGGGCGGGGTCGAAGTGGTTCGCCCGCAGGTAGTCCTCGAACTCCTGGTTGCGTTCCTGCATGGGCAACGGCTTCCGCCAGATCTCCTGCATGACGGCGAAGTGCTCCTCCGGCAGGCCCATCTGGGTCAGGGTGCGGAACAGCGTGGGCGAGAGGCTGTGCATGGTGGAGCTGAAGTCTGCGGTAAAGCCGAGCCGGTCGCTGCCGAGTTCCTCGTACATCTCGCGGATCTGGAGGATCTTGGGATCGTTGGGGCCTTGGGGGGCGTGGATCTCGTAGCCGAGCTTCTGGTCGTACTGCTCCGCGAGGGGAAGCAGCCGGCGCAGCAGTTCCTTGCCTGCGGAGCGGATGACGATCTTGTTGAAGCCCAGGGTGTTTGCGGTCTTCAGCTGCCGCGCGAAGAAGTCGTATTCCTCGTCCGGGGTCATGTCCCGGTCCTTGCGCCGGCCCATGTCCAGGTTGGTGCCCACCGCACTGGGGGTCAGCCCGTAGCGGTCCATGCTGTCGCGCCACAGTTTCACGAAGTCGTTGTCGACGTCGGGGTAGGTGCGCAGCATCTGCGCGATATTGAATTCGACGCCGGGGCCGAGGCCCTCTTCGGCTACCGCCTTGATCAGGGTTTCGGGCGTGTAGAGCCCGGCGGCGAATTCGGAGGTCAGTGAGTAAAGGGTGATGCCAAGCTCGATTCCGGAGCCTGCGATTCCTTCTGACATTTCTTGTGTTTCCTTTCCTGTCAGCCGCGGACGGGCTGGGCGAGGTGGCTGTTGAGGATGCGGCGGGCTTCTGCTGCATCGGTGATCATGGCGGATCCGGCGTCGGTGGCTGCGGATCGCTGGACAGCCTGCTCGCCGCGGATGATTTCGAACGGATCCTGCCAGTTGTTCCAGTGCCAGCCTTCGTATTCGCTGGAGATGGCACCGGAATAGCCGTTCTCCACGAGCTGGCGGACCAGGCCGCGGACCGGAACGGAGGGCTCTTCGCCGTGCTCGTCGATGCCGAAGAACTTGCCGTGCACGTGGCGGACCCACGGCATGATTTCCAGCCAGGTGTCCAGCGGCGCCGGCCCAAAGAGGCCCGTGCCGTTGATGGCGAAATCGATGCCAAGGTCGGGGCGGCCGTTGCGGGCAGCCAGTCCGATGAAGGCGCCGAAGCGTTCGCCGTGGACCTTCTGGGTGTTGGGCGGGCCTTCGGCGTAGAAGCCGTTCCAGAGGTCGACCACCTGCTGCAGCAGTTCCTCCGATGCGCCGCGGCGGCGGTAAGCCTCCAGCAGCGAGGGCGCGAAACCGGTAACAGTGGCGCCCCAGTCGGCAGTGAACCCCAGCAGCGGGGAGTTGAGCTTCTCGTAGCGGTCGCGCAGGGCCAGCACCCGTTCGTGGGCGCCATGCTGGTCTGCGTGGACTTCCAGCGCCAGGGTGACCCCGTACTGCTCCGCGACGGGAAGCAGGCTCTCCATGGCGTCCGGCGTCAGCGAAATCTGCACCCGGGCAACCGGGAAGCCGAGCCGCGAGGCCACTTCGATCTGCGTGCGCATGTACTCGACCAGTTCGTCATGGTTCATGAGCCGGTCACGGCGGATGCCGGTGTCCACGTTGACGGCCAGCGAGGTGGGAACCAGGTCCACTTCCGCCACGAGGTCGCGGAACTGTCCCACCAAGGCGTCGTCGACGCGGTCCGGGAAGCCGCGCAGGCTGGAGAATCCGATCAGTTCAAGACCGGGGCCAAAGCCATCGGCCGCTACTTTGCGGATCAGGCCCTCCAGGTCGTACTGCCGGCCGTGGAAGGCCCGGGTGAAGCTGTAGAGGGTTACACCCTGGATGGGCGTGCCAAGGCTGGTCATCGCTGTGCCACCTTCATGGTCTTGGTGTCGTGCTCTTCGATGTGCAGCACACCGTGGTCGGTGATGATGTACGGGATGTAGAGCTTCAGGTCCACCCGCACCTCGTGTTCTCCGCCGGAATCCCGGACGGGGAGGTCGCCGGACAGGACGGCTGAGTCCAAGGGGAACCACCACTCGCCGGTCTCGTCCACCAGCTCGTCAAAGCTGAAGGTGCGATTGTTCATGGTCCAGCGCAGCGACTCCGACGGCGCCGCCACCCCGTCCACCGTCAGGGCCGCGCCGGCGATGCAGGAGCCCGGCAGGGCCCGGTACCACGGAATGCGGACCTCGACGGCGGCACGGCCGTCCTGGCTGGTAAGTGTTCCTTGCTCGATTATGCGGTCGGCGATCATCGAGACCTCCTTGTCTGCGGCATGCCTTGCCACTTATTCATTATTTACTCATTCTATTGTCAGATTCTGACATAAGTAAAGAGTTGTTGAGATGTTCCACGATTTTGCGTGCACCGCGGACCGCCAGGGCCACCGCCGTAAGGGTGGGGTTGCACGCCGTGGCGGTGGGAATAACGCCGTTGCCGGCCACGAAGAGGCCGGGGACGGCCCAGACCTGGCTGTCGGGCGAGCACACGCTGTCGCCGTCGTCGTACTGTCCCATCCGGGTGGTGCCCTGGTAGTGCAGCGAGGCACCCGGCGGAAGGACGAAGGGGCGCTCGTCAAGCGGTTCCCCCACCGCCTTCCCAAGCCGAACGATTTCCTGCTTGGCCCGTTCCAGCACCTCGCGGTCCTTGCCGGTCAGGCGGTAGTGGATGCGCAGGGCCGGCATGCCGTAGCTGTCCAGGGTGTCGTCGTCGAACGCCACCCTGTCGTCGCGCTGCAGGTCCTTGGCGCAGAAGAGCCCCAACCCCACGATCGATCCGGGAACCACGGGGTCGTCCTCAGCCAACGGGATGGGCGAAGCGTCCAGTTGCATGATCTGCCCGTGGAAGGGCATGTCGTCGGTGTAGGGCACCCACGTCACGCCACTCTGCTCGCTGAGGGCACCGTCCGCGCGGCGCTCCCCTTCCGCGGGGCTGACGTCACGGAGCCTGCTGGCGAACACCACCTGCGCCTGGTCATTCAGGTAGCGTCCCAGGGCATCGGGACGGATGCCGGAGGCCCACAGCAGCTGCGGCGTGCGCAGCGCGTCCCCGCCCACCACAACGTAGCGGGCCGACACACGGTGCAGGGTGCCGGTACGGCGGTCCTCCACTTCGACGCCGGCAGCGCGGCCCCCGTCCACCAGGACGCGCTTGACCAGGGACTCGTCGAAGAGGTCGAACCGGGGGTTGTCCCGGGTGGCGTCGCCCATGACGACGTCGGACCCGGACCATACGAGGCGGCCATCCTCCCGCCGGTGGACGGCCAGGGGCATGGGCTGGACCCGGAAGGCCGGTTCCCGGCCGTCATCGACGGCGGCGGCGAGCCGGTCGTGGACCAGGCCCGAGAAGGGCGCACCCTCGAAGGCGGTGGTGGTGACGCCGAGGAGCCGGTCAGCTTCGGCCAGCAGCTGGTCCAGCTCCGGCAGGAACCCAATGCGCTCCTTGCCGCCGGGCCGGGGGCACGCGGCGGTCCAGTGCGCGGCCATGCCGCCCACGTTGCTGGACATGGCCGCCACCGGCATGCCGTCCTCACCCGGGAAGGCGTAGCCGTCCTGCAGCAGGTAGGTCCCGGGCCGGGCACGGCGTTCACCACTCTTGACGGCGCCCGGTGAGCTCACTGTTTCGGCACCGGCGCCCGGGCCTTCAGACGCCCTCTGGGCGAGAGTCCGGCGCTCCGGGTTGTCGATGTTCTTGACGTGGGCGCCGGGCGGGTTGCTGACGGTGGGGCCAACCTCGAACATGGCGATGGTGGCCCCGGGGGCCTGTTCGCTCAGGATGCGGGCGTAGGCGGACGCAGTGGGACCGCTGCCGACGATGGCGACGTCGACGGCACCGGGATAGCGGCTGCTCACCGCCCCGCCACCAGTTCCTGGATGCGCCGGACGGACTTGGCTGAATCGATGGTGGGGTAGTACTCGAGTCCGATGGGACCGGTGTAGCCGCTGGCCTGCAGGTCCGTGAGCCGGGCGGACCAGTCGATGGACCCTGATCCCGGTTCCCCGCGGCCCGGTGCATCCGCGATCTGAACGTACTTGATCAGGTCACCGGCGTTGGCGAGCTCGGCGGCAACGTCCTCGCCTTCCACGGTGGAGTGGTACAGGTCATAGAGGACGCCGAAGTTGGGTGAGTTGACGCCCCGGGCAACGTAGACGGCCTCCGAAGTGCGGTCAAGGAGCGCACCCGGGTGGTCCACCCTGATGTTGACCGGTTCAAGGACCAGGGTGATGCCCGAGCCTGCGATGTGCGCGGTGCCCTTGGTGAAGATTTCGATGAGCTCGTCCAGCTGGTCCTGGCGCTTCCGGCCTCCGAAACCGGTGCCGCTGCCCACCACGATCCGCGGGCAGCCGAGCTGGCGGGCCACTTCCACACCGGCATCGAGGCCCGCGTAGAAGGGGGCGTGGTCCTTGGGCGGGATCATGAACTGCATGCGCGGCTCCGCCAGCTGTGCCGTGAGCCGGACACCGGTTTCTTCGAGGGCTGCCTTGAGTGCCGGGATGTCCTTACCGGTGGGCCCCCACATTTCCACGGCGTCAAAGCCCGCAGCGGCTGCTGCACGGACGCGGTCTGCGGCGCTTTCGCCGGCTTCGGTGAAAAGGAGGTCGATATTGGGTGCGAGCTGGTACATGGGTGTCTCCTGAACTGGGTCGTTGCGTCGTTGCTAAAACATGGGATGGTCGTGGACCGGGTGCTCCGGGGCGGGCTGGAGCACGTCCCAGTGCTCCACGATGCGTCCGGCCTCGAAGCGGTAGATGTCCGCGACGGCGGCGTCCGGACGGCCGGGGCCGGAGGCCCGCACGTGCACCACGGCCAGGTCGCCGTCGACAAGGATCCGCTGGACCTCGAATCGGGAGTCCGGCGAACCGTCAAACTTGGGGGTGAGTGCCTCGATGGCCGCGTCGGGACCGTCCGGGATGGTGGGATTGTGCTGGCGGTAGGTGTCAGCAACCAGGTACTCGAACGCTTCCCGCACCCGTTTTTGGGTGTAGAAGATCTCCACGAAGCGTTCGAACGCTTCGCGGTTGCCTGCCATGCGGTCAGCCTTTGAGGCCGCCGGAGAAGCCCTGGATGAAGCGCTTCTGGGCGAAGAGGAACAGGGCCAGGATGGGGATCATCGAAACGATCACGATGGCGAAGATCGAATTCCACTGGGAGACCAGCGAACCGATGTAGTAGTACATGGCCACCGGCAGCGTCTGGTTGGCGGAGCCGCCCAGGAAGATCAGGGACGTGAAGAAATCGTTCCACACGATGAGCCCGGCAAAGATGGTCACGGTGCCCGTAGCGGGGGCCATCATGGGGAACACCACCTTGGCGAAGACCTGGGATTTGCTGGCCCCGTCGATTGTTGCCGCCTCCTCGTAGTCGGTGCCCAGGCCGCGGAAGAAGTTGGAATAGAGGAAGATCGAGAGCGGCAGCAGCATGCCGGTGTAGAGGATAATCAGGCCCCAGGCGGAGCCGGTCAGCCCCAGGGCGCGGGCGCCCATGTAGAGGGGCACGGCGCCCAGCTGGCCCGGAAGGATGATGGCCACCAGGAACAGGTAGTAGGCGGCCTTGCTCCACCGGCGGGTGCTGCGGGAGATGACGTAGCCCGTGACGGACCCGAGGGCCACCAGGCCCACGATGCTGCCGGCGGTGATGATGACGCTGTTGAGCAGCCCCATCACCACGTTGGAGTTGCCCTTGGCGGAGAGCACGGCCACGAAATTGCTGAAGTCAGGGTGGACCGGCGGCGCCAGCGCGGAGGTGGTGAACAGTTCGCCGGCCGGCTTGAGCGCGGTGGTGACCAGGAAGTAGAAGGGCGCCAGGAAGAGCAGCGCCAGGGCCCAGAGGCCGATTTCCCGCAGGAGGGTGAGCTTGGTGTAGCGGAACATTACTTAGTCCTCGGGGTTCGAGCGTGTCAGCCGCTGCTGGATGACGGCGAAGAACAGGATGATGGCGGCCAGCACCAGGGCCAGGGCGGCACCGCCGCCGAAGTTGCCGAGCGCGAACGCCTGCTTGTAGACCTGGGTGGCCAGCGTTTCCGTGGCACCGGCCGGACCGCCGCCGGTCAGGGCCATGATGGGGTCGAACACGCGCAGCCCCTGGACGATTCCCAATGTGGTGGCAATGGCGACGGCGGGGCGGATCGCAGGCAGCGTGACGTTGCGGAAGCGCTGCCACAGGTTGGCGCCGTCGATAGCCGCCGCCTCTTCCACTTCCACCGCAACGCCCGCCAGGCCGGCCATGAAGATCACCATCGCAAATCCCGTGGAGGACCAGACCAGGACCACCAGGACGGTCCAGATGGCCCACTGCGGGTCCGCGAGCCAAGGCTTGGCCTGGTCTCCCGCACCGACGGCCTTGAGGAACGCGTTGAGCGGTCCGTTGAAATCGAAGATGAATTTCCAGATGTAGGCCGTGGCCAGCGGGCTCAGCACCACCGGCATGAAGAAGAGCGTGCGCAGGATGTAGCGGGTCTTGATCACCCGGTTCAGCCCCAGGGCGATGACCAATCCCGCAATGTTGCCCAAAAGCACCGAACCAAAGGCCAGGAAGAGGGTGTTGGAGAGGGCTCCGACCTTGGTGGGGTCCTTGAAAATCGCTGCAAAATTGGCCCAGCCGGTGATCTTGAACGCACCGATGCCCGTCCAGTTGGTGAAGGCGAAGAAACCACCGATACCGGTTGCCACATAGTGGATGGCAAATACCAGGGCGATGCCCGGGAGCGCCCACCACCAGTGTCCGAATTCCAGGCCGCGGCCCCGGGGGCGGGTGTTCTGGCCCGCCCCCGGGGTGCGTTTGCCTCGCCGGGGTGCTTCAGCTGCTTCGCTCTTGGGTTGCATCGTCGCAGTCATGGTAATCCTTGCTTGTCCCTTTGAGTCGTCGGAACGGTGGTGGTGAAAAGGGCTTACTGTCCCCAGGCTGCGTCCATGGCCTGGAGAACCTGGTCAGGGGTCTTCTGGCCGGTGATGATGCCCTGCACGCCGGTGGCCAGCGCGTCGTAGACGGCGGAGTTGGGCCATTCGATGTTTGGCAGGGGGCTGTACTTGCCGTTCTTGATCAGGTCGCCAACGTTCTTGTAGGCGCCGCCCGCGAAGTCGTAGGAGTCCAGCCCGCTGACGGGGAGGGCGCCATCAATTTCGGCGAAGGCCTTGGTCTGCTCCGGTTCGGCGGCCCAGTCAAGGAATGCCCTGGCGGCGTCTTTGTTTTTGGAGGCTGCATTGATGGAGAAGGCGTAGTTGGCGCTGGCGTACACGTAGTCCTTGCCGTCCTTTTCCGCCGGGAGTGCCCGCACGGCAAAGTCGGTTCCGGCGGCGGCCGACGCCAGCTGCTTCCAACTGGGGGCCGGGATGAAACCCGCTTCGGAACTGCCGCTGGCAAGGCCGTTCGTGATGGCGTCGAAGCCCGCGCCGGCAGCACCCTTTTGGAAGCAGCCGGCGTCCTTCAGGGTGTTGACCGCTTCCAAGGCGGACTTCCAGCCGTCGGAACCGGCGAATGTCACTTGGTTCGCGGCACGCTTTTCGTTCCACTTCGGATCTTCCGCATAGACGCGGGTAGCCGCCAAGGACATGGACATCAAACCCGTGTTAGGCGGGGCTGAGCCGGCGATGGCGAAAAGCGACTTGCCGGAGGCTTCCAGGGACTTGCACTGGTCCTTGAGTGCAGCAAAGTCAGCCGGGAACGCGCCGGCGGCCTTGACGGCAGTTTCGTTGGTGACCAGCGCAGCAACGGTAATTTCCGTTGCCTGGCCGTAGACCTTGCCGTCCTTTCCGAAAGTCTTCTCGCTTCCGGCCGGGAGCAGCTTCTTGGCTGCGTCGTCCAGCGGTTCGAGGAAGCCGGCCTCAGCCAGCGGGAGGATGCTGCGGCCCTGGCCGGCGCCGGGTGAGGTCACCACGACATCAGAGGCGTTGCCCGCCTGGAGCTGCGTACGGAGGGTTTGGTCGTAGGAGTCGTTGGGCTGCGGGTTGAACGTGATCTTCACGTCCGGGTGCGCCTTCATGTAATCCTCGCCCAGTTTTTGGAACGGGCTTTCGATGGTGTTGGAGGTGGCGAAGGAGAGCGAGAACTCCTTGCTTCCCGACGAGCTGGCGCTTTCAGCGGAAGAGGAGCAGCCGGTGAGGGCCAGGGCAGCCAAGGTGGGGACGGCGAGGGCGCCGGCAACCTTCAGGCCCAGGGAGCGTCGGTGCTGTGTCATGTTCAGCCTTTCAGACTTCGTTGTCGAAGAACATCCGGGAGCGGTGATCCCGGTCACACATAAGTATGAAGTAGATGTGTAGGAAAAGCACATAAGTCTTTGCTATGACAGACATAAGTGTGACGGGGGTCTGCGGAACTTTCCTGGCCCAGGGAGACCTGCCCACAATGCAGAGTGGCCCGGCCGGGGCAATCCCGGCCGGGCCAGTCAGGCAGCAGGCAGCTCAGGCCGAAACCGGCACGAAACGCATGCTCTTCCGGATGACGTCGTGCTGCTTGCGGACCAGCAGCAGGGGGTCCACTTCGCCCAGTTCGGCAAACGCGTGGCCTTCCCATTCGCTGGACCAGTAACCGCGGTAGCCGCCCTCCAGGAACACCCGCACAAGCTCCGGGTAGTCGATGGCGGGCTCGTCGCCGTGTTCGTCGATGTCGTAGAACTTTGCGTGGACATGCAGGATCTGCGGCATGATGTCTGCCCACTCCGCGGGGCTGACGTGGCCGTGCATGTTGAAGGCGAGGTGCGCAAAGGATCCGAGCCGGGCGGGGTCGAAGTCCCGGCCCTTGAGGTAGCCGATGAACTCTTCCTGCCGGGCCCGCATCGGAGCGTCGGTGGCCCAGATGGCCTGCAGCACGGCAACGGATTCGTCATCGAGGCCAGCCCGGCGCACGGCACGGAGAAGTGTGGGTGACATGCTGTGCATGGTGGAGGAAAAATCCGCCACGAACCCCAGCAGCGGCGAATCAAGTTCTGCGTACACGTCCCGGACCTTCATGATTTCCGGCGAGTTGGGTCCCATCGGAGCGTGGATCTCGTAGGCCATCTTGAGCTCCAGTTCCTCGGCCAGCGGCAGGAGGCGGCGCAGGAGGTCGGGCTTGGCGCTCTGGATGCGGACCAGGGGGAAGCCCAGTTTCTTTGCACCACGGAACAGGGTCTCCGTGAACTCATACTCCTCGTCCGGCGTCATGTCCCGGTCACGGCGCCTGCCCATGTCCAGGTTCGCGCCGAATGAGCTGGCGGTGAAGCCGTGTTTATCGAACGCAGTCTGCCAGGCATGGACGAAATCATCGGTCACATGGGGGTAGGAGGGGAGCACCTGCGAGGCCACAATCTCGATGCCCGGGCCGATGCCAAGATCGGCAACCCGGTTCAGCAGCCCGTCGAAGTCGTACCAGCCGGCGCGGTACTCGGCGCTGGCCGAATACAGTGTGAGCCCCAGGGAGAAGGGGTCGCCCCCGGTTGCGGGCGGAGGTGGTGGCGCGGCCGCCGCGAGCAGGGGTGCGGGTGCAGGCCCATCAGCGACCGCCAGTTCAAGTGCCTGGTTCACGAAGTTGGGGACGTACATCCCCGGGCCCCCACCCTGCCCCGGGGCAATCTGCATGTACGGCAGCCGGAGCTCGCCGATGAGGTGGACGGTGTGGTGGTCCCCGGGAGCAGCGGCCCGGTCACGGCGGACAATGAGCAGCGGGTGCTCCTGCAGGTACCAGAGGGTTTCACTCTGCGCCGGAAGGTCGGGCAGCGCGTAGCGGGTGCCGCCGAGCTCCAGGGACAGATCCTCTTGCGGGACGTCCTGGCCGTCGATGGTGAGCTGGAGGCTGGTAACCGAGGAGAGCCAGAGGCTCCGGTACCACGGCAGGGTAAGGGAAAGGGCAAGTCCGGCCGGGTGGGCGCGGAGGCTGGATTCGTCAAGAAGTCCGTTGGGCACGATGGTTCTCTTTACTGGGATGGGGGATGGTCAGTCGAGTTCGGCGGTGATGCTGCGAATCAGGGCATGCTGGCGGCGCACCTGCTCGATGGCGCGCCAGGGCGTGCGTTCGCCTTCGTATTCGCTGGAGAGGTAGCCGGTGTAGCCGGAGTCCTTCAGGGCCTGGAGCACGGGGCGCCAGGGAATCTGCTGGTCTTCCAACCGCTCGTTGATGTCATGGAATTTCGCCTGGATGAACACCACATACTGGGCGATGTCCTTGAAGTCTGCGGGGTTTACGCCGATGCCGTCGAGGAATGCCGGACGGGTTTCCCGTGTTTCGCCTTCGCGCAGCGGTATGGGCCGGTCCTGGAAAATTCCGGTGTCGATGAGCAGGCCGAAGTTCTTGGTTCCGGTCCGCTCAATGAGCCCGATGTAGTCATCCACCACCGGGTGCTTGATGGGCGTGGGCGAGTGGATCTCGGGGCAGATGACCACTCCCAGCTCGTGGGCCAGGTCAAGGGAGCGTTCCACCGCTTCAGTCCAGATGGGGTCCGGCACGAGGTCGCTGGAGACCACTCCGATTTTTGGCCGGACGAAGCCGAAGCCCAGCCGGTGGGCAAGTTTCAGGTCGCGCTGCAGGGCCTGCGCGCCTTCGGCGGCCGTCATCGACCGGCCCGGGTGGAGCCTGGTATCAATCCAGGAACCGTAGTTGGTGGGCTCCAGGGAGTACTTCTCCAACAGGCTGAGCCAGGAGTCAATCCAGGCCGGCGAGGGCTCCGGGTAGCCGGGAACGTGCCCTTCACCAAGGATCTCAACCCCCGTTGCGCCCACATCGGCCACGTGGGCCAGGGCACTTTCCAGATCCAGGACCGTGCCGTAATCGCCCATGAAGCTGTAGAGGGAAACGCCGTAGCGGAACGTGCCGTCGCCGCCTTCGGGCGCCAGGGTGACTTTGCGGCTGACCCGCTGGATGGTGGGCTGGTGCTCCACGGGTATGTAGGACATCCGCAGCCGCAGCTCGACGGTGAGTTCATGGACACCCTGCGGCAGGCCGCCGTCGAACGGGACGGTAATGACCGCGGCTTCCTCCAGCGGCCAACGGACTCCCTCACTGTCCCCCAACTCCGGCAAGGTGAAGGTCCGGCCGCCGAAGGTCCACAGCGGAACGTCCGGGCCGACGTCCACCAGCCCGCCCACGCGCACCGCGACGCCGTCGATAAGCGAGGCCGCCATGCCCCGGTAGGAGGGCATCCGGACGCGGAACTGGAAGCCGGTTACCCGCCCTCCTTCCGTGACGTTGCGGAAGCCTGCGGACTGGATGAGGTCTCTTTCGAGAAGCATCGTTGCTCACTCTCTGTAGGGGCATGCCGATCGTAGCAACCATTATGTCCTTTTCAAACTAAAGTATGTAGACTTTCGCCAAAACTGTCGATAAGCGAGGGAGCGGGGCAGCAGTGGCCGATAAGTTGAAGGCACTTATCCTGTCCGGGCACATGACCCGGGAGCATGACAATGAATTCCGCAGCTTCCGGGCGCACAACCAGTGGCTCTCCACTGTCCTGGAGGACACGGGCAGGTTCCACGTGCGCGTTGTGGAGGACCCGCGCGGGCTGGGAGCAAGCGTCATCGATAAGTACGACGTGGTCCTAGTGGTGTTCGAGGGGCGGGACGGCTACCACGAAAAGGCGGTGGGCTTCGGCGCCGAAACCGATGCCGCGCTGCTGAAGTTTGTTCACGAGGACGGGAAGGGCATCGTATGGTTTCACGGCTCGGCCGTCCAGGAGGACGACTGGGGCTACCCCGAGGAGTACAACATCATGCGGGGCGCAAAACTCAGTGTGCCCACCGGGCTTCGGCCGCGGCCCTGGGGTGAGGCGCTGCTGCAAACAGCGGAGCCCCGCCATCCCATCACGGAGGGCGTCAGCGGGACATGGACCGTCACGGGTGACGACATCCTGACCGGGGTGCAGCTGTATGACGGCGCAGAAGTGCTGCTGTCAGTATTCGATGACCTGGAGTCCTATGAGAATGCGCCCATGTGGCCCATGCCGCATTACCCCGTGGATATCCCGGAGGGAGGCCTCGCCAACCTTCCCGGGATCAATACGCGGCAGCCACTTGCCTGGATCAACAACTATGGCAGCGGCCGCAGTTTCACGATCACCATCGGCCACGACATCGACACGTTCCGGCGCATCGAGTTCATCCGGATGTTCCCGCGCGGCGTGGAGTGGGCCGCCACCGGGAAAGTCACCCTCGACGGGCCGGACCGCCGCGGTGAGCGCCGCTTCCTGCCCTGGCCCTACTACAACCACGAGGGGTAGGGGCCGCCCCAGCGGCCCCCGGCTCCGGATGCTGCCTCAGGCTTCCGCCTCTGCCCCGTGGAGCTCCTCCCGGGTCGGCGGGTTGGCACCCGGGCGCGACACGGTGACGGCTGCGGCGCGGGCGGCGTGTGCCAGGAGTTCGGAGAGTCCCTCGACGGGAAGGTCGCGCAGGTCCTGCCGGTTCTGGGCGCCGTCCAGCTCCCGGTCCACCAGGCCGGACAGCAGCGCCGCCATGAAGGAATCCCCAGCCCCCACGGTATCCGCCACTTCCACCCTGGGCGCAGGAATAGCGGCTTCACCGGCACGGCACACACCCCACGGCCCGTCCGCACCGCGGGTAACCACCACCATCGCAGGGCCTTCCTCCCCGCCGAGCGCCAGCCACTTGCGGGCCGAATCCAGCACATCCTGTCCCGGATAAAGCCACGCAAGGTCCTCGTCGGACGCTTTCACCACGTCGGACAACGTGACGAACTTTTCGGCCTGGCGCCGGGCAAAGTCCACGTCCGTGATGATGCTGGGCCGGCAGTTGGGATCGAAACTGATGGTGGCGGACGGGTGGGCGTATTCCACGGCGGCCAGCACTTCGGTGGCCCCGGGGGCCAGCATGGTCGCAATGGAGCCGGTGTGCAGCAGGGTGGTTCCCTGCATCATGAAGCCAAGCCGGTCTGCCAGGTGCGGCAGCTCCCAGGCGAGGTCGAACGTGTAGGTGGCGGCGCCGTCGTCGTCAATCAGTGCGGTGGCCACGCTGGTGGGCAGATCGTCCGGGGGCATCGGCAGCATGACGGAGCTGGCGCGCAAGTGCGCAGCCACCGAGTCGCCGTACGCGTCCCGGCCGTAACGGCCAATGAACTGCACCGGGTGGTCCAGCCGGGCCAGGCCCACGGCGACATTCAGGGGGCTTCCGCCCACGTGGGCCTCGATTCCGGAAGCGCGCTGGACAACGTCAACAAGGCCTTCGCCGATCACTGTGAGCATGGTCATACTCTGCCAGAAAGAGGCCGGCGTCAGCAGTTCGTGTCAGCCGAGCAGCTTTTCAACCAGTTCGCGGCTCGTCACATAAGCTTCCGCGGTGGGATCGATGAGCGCGAAGTGGTCCCCCGGCACCGTGATCAGGCGTGCCGGGGCGGCTCCGGAACGGCTGGCCTCCACATACGTTGTGGACATGCTCAGAGGTACGTCGTCGTCTTCCGTCGCGTGGACGGCGTAGACCGGAACGTCGAGCGGCAGCGCTGCCATGGGGTCGGCCACGCGGTGGCGCCCGGGGAAGTCCGACGACGGTCCGCCCAGCAGGTTGCCCACGGCGCCGTTGCTGAGGCCCTGCCTTTCGGCGTCGGCCAGGTTCAGCACGCCGGACTGGCTGACCACCCCGGTGAGGCGGACGCCGTCGCTCGTGTTCTCAAGTTGGCGGGCCTCCGGCCCAAGCGCATCCAGCCGGTCCCTGCCCGCCGCCCACACCGCCAAGTGGCCGCCAGCCGAATGGCCCAGCGCCACCACTTTGCCCAGGTCCAGCGCGTGCGTCCCTGCGAGCGCGGCAAGCTTGTCGATGCCCGCAAGGATGTCCTGGAAGGTTTCCGGCCAGCCCCCGCCGTTGCCCGCCCGGCGGTACTCCAGGTTCCAGGCGGCCATGCCGCGCTCCGCCAGGTCCTTCGCCAGCGGCTCCCCCAGTTCGGCGCCGTAGGCGGAGCGCCAGTAGCCGCCGTGGATCACCACCACCACGCCCCGGTGCTTGCTGCCGGCCGGAAGATCCGGCAGGAAAAGCTCGCCCCACTGGCTGGGATCCTGGCCGTACTGGTATCTATGCCGCTGCACCTTGCCGACACTACAGGCGCCCGCCGGCGGGTGAGTGTCACACTGGCCCACTTTTGGGGTGGTTAACGACGGCGGGACCTTGGACTTTCCAGGGTCCCGCAGCCATAACTGGGCCAGCGCGGGCATTCCGGCTGTTTCCGTTTAGCCAGCGGCCCTTGTGGGCACGGTTCATGGCATGGAAGATGCTGAAGTAACCACCCAGGATTCGACTGTTGAGGAGTGGACACGCGCGCTGGCGGAGTCCACGGGTTCGCCGGGCGGGGGCGCCGGGACCGGCCTGATGCTGGCAGTGGCGGCATCGCTGACGTCGATGGTCGCCGGCTACAGCGGCAATGGGGAGGACGACGGCGGGGAGCCGGCCGGGATACGGGCGCGGGCGCGGGCGCTGCGCCGGGAAGCCCTGAAGCTGGCTGATGACGACGCGTCCGCCTCCAAAGCCTTCGGCGCCGCCTTCCGGCTGGAACCGGGCCCGGAACGGGACGAGGCAATCCGCCGCGCGTCGCTGGAAGCCGCAGCATCCTCTGCTGTCCTTGGCGAGCGGGCCATCCAGGCGATCGACGACCTCGCCTGGCTGGCCACCAACGGCAACCGGGCACTGGTCGCAGATGTCGTGGTCGCGTTCGGCGCCCTCCGTGCGGCAGTGGCCGGCGCCCGCACCAATGTCAGTTTCGACCTCGGATCCCTCCGCTCCACCGGGGCCACCCTGGAACAGGTCCGTCAGCAGCAGCCGGACCTGTGGGCCGCCGTCGAGAAACTCAGTGAAGCCATGGACCGCATCGACACCCTGACCGCGGACATTAACCACCGGGCCGCCCCGACCGACGCGGCCTGAGCAGGGCAAACATGTGACCGCCTGGTATTGATGGCGTTCCCGAGGTGGTTGGACTCTGCTGCACGGCTGTGCTTATGGTGGGCAGCATTGTTTGCAGGTAACTCTGGGGGGAGGCGTACTAGGTGAAGTCAAGACTGGCTGCCTGGACGTTCCTGCGCCCCCTCTTGCTCGCGGTGGCGGCAGCCGCATCGTGGATCGCTTTGTCCGCCGCGGGTGCATCCGCTGATACCTCCGCTCCCGCCGACCCGCTTCCCGGAGCCGGCCCGTCCGCACTGGCATCGGCTGCCGCCACCCTCACTCACCGGGCCGGAGACGTCCTGGAACCAGTGGAATCCGGACCGGCAAGAGCCCCGGAGACCCCGTCACCTAACGCAATTCCACCCCTCCGCCCGGCCGTGGAGCAGGTCGCCGCCGTGGCCGAGGACGTGGTGCAGGCTGTTCCCGTGGTCAGCACCGTGGTACCGGCAGGAGCCGTGGCAGCAGCGGTTGATCCGGCCGTTGGCACTGTGGACGGCGTTGCCGGCGAAACGGTAGGAGCCGTTGTCCCCGTGGCCGGCGCGGCCCTGGAGCCGCTTGCGCCGGTCCTTGAGCCGGTCATCGGCGCCGTTCCTTTGCCGGCACCCACCGCACCCCCGCCCACGCCCATGGCACCCCTCCCTGCGGGTGTCGACATTCCGCAGGCGGGTGATGCCGAGCCTGACCGGCCGGCCGAACTGGAAGTTGGGGCCGGCGGCACAGCGCCGGCTTCCGCCCGGCCCCTCCTCGAGATCCCGCTGCCCCATGGGAAGTTTCACAGCAACGGCCTGCCGTCCGACCCGCGGATGGAGCCGTCCGCCGGGAAGCCGCTGCTGACAGGGACGGACCCGCACAGCCCGCCGTCCCGCGGGCCGGCTGATCCGCTGCCCGGCGTCCCCGGTGCCATCGGCGGAAGCAGCTTGTCCGGCAATGGCACCGCCATGCCCGCCTGGCTGAACGCCCATAACCTGCAGATCCCGGGGGCCGGCTCAGCCGCCGTCCAAGGCGGTCTGCCCACTGCCCCGGACGGTGTGTCCTTCTACCCCGGATCCTTTCCTGACTAGTTGAGGCCCCTCTGCGCCCCAACGCGGAATGAGCCAGTCCCGGGCTAAGCAGTAGGCCCGATCCAACTTTCAGGAGAACTTCCAAATGATGCACCGCACTATCCGTGGATGCCTGCTCAGCGCCGTGATCGCAGGCGGCCTTCTGGCCTCCAACGGCGTAGCCGCCCATGCCGCCGGCACCACGCCGGCAACGCCGGCCACGATTCCCGCCACCCACACCGCCGCCCCCTTCCTGGGCGGCACGGTTTCTTCCGTGGCCCAGCCCTCCGGCCGCAGCGCCCACACCGCCCACACCGCCGGAGCCGCCGCACCGGCAGGGGCCAGCGCCTCCGGGTCCACGCCCCCGGCCGACACCGGCGTCAACACCGGGCTGCTGGTGGTGGGTGTGCTCTTTCTGGTCTTCGGGGGCCTGCTGGCGCTGATCCTGGGCCGGAAGCGCGGCTGAGCCGAACCCTCCTTTGACCTCCACTTGGCTCCGGTACGGGGCCGGCTTGGATGAGTCCGCACAGAAGGCGGCCCGGCGTACGCCGGGCCGCTTTCCGATGTCGTGGTGAACCCTTTCTGTCAATTGGCGTTCGAACCGAAGGGTTGACACCCTCCGACTTATGTCTAATGCTTAAACGAAAGTTTGTGCAGTGGCGCACACTCGATCGGAGCATTCAATGAACGACCCGAAATTTCATCCCCAGCGAGGGCCCGTTTCCCGCAGGAGCCTCCTTTTGGCCGGACTGGGAACGGCCATGTCGGCCCCTTTCCTCGCATCCTGTGCAGGTTTTGATACCAGCGGCGCATCAGCCGGCCAGGGAACCGTGGGCTTCCTCTCCACCCAGTTCACGCCCGTGGAGGAAAAGCAGCGGTACGAGGCAGTCCTCAAGAAATTCGCGAAGGTCCCCACCGCCTACAACTCCGTGGACCCCGGCGTGTTCGCCTCCACGGTGACCTCCCAGGCGAGCGCGGGCAACGTGAAGACCTCGCTCCTGGGCGGGCTTCACGGTGAGCTCGCTCCGCTGGCCGACTCCCTGGAGGATGTCGACGGCCTCCTCAGGGATTTATCCGGGCGCGGCTTCACGAAGGAGATGCTCGAGCTGACCAAGGTGGGCGGTTCCACCTCGCGGTATGTCCCCTGGATGCAGGCAACCTACGTGGTGGCCGTGAACAAGAAGGCCCTGGAGTGGCTGCCCCCGGGCGTGGATGTCAACGACCTTACCTACGAGGGCTACCTCGCATGGGCCAAGGCGGCTAAACAAGGAGCGGGCCGGCCCGTCTTCGGGATGCCCGCCGGACCCAAAGGCCTGCACCACCGCTTCTACCAGGGTTTCCTGCTGCCCAGCTTCACCGGCGGGCAGATCACCACGTTCCGGAACCAGGATGCCGCAGCCGGCTGGGACTACATGCAGGAGCTGTGGTCCGCGATGGCCCCGGCATCCACCAACTATGACTACATGCAGGAACCCCTGGCGCGGGGCGAGGTCCTGGTCGCATGGGACCACGTGGCCCGCCTGGTCCATGCCCCTGCTGACAAGCCCGACGACTGGCTCATGGTCCCCGCACCACGAGGGCCCAAGGGCCGTGGCTACATGCTGATCATCGCCGGGATGGCCCTGCCAAAAAATGGCAAGGACCGCGACCTCGCCGAAAAGGCCATCCGCGCCCTGACCGAACCCGCATCCCAGATCGAGACCCTGCGCAGCAACGCCTTCTTCCCGGTGGTCCAAACGGAGCTTCCCTCCGACTTGACCGGCGCTATTGCGCTCGAAGCTGCTGCAGTCCGCCGGCAGCAGCGGTCTGCCGGCGCCCTCCTGGCCCTTCCCCCGGTGGGCCTCGGCGCCAAAGAGGGCGAAGTGTCGCAGATTTTCAAGAACTGTTTCCAGCAGATCTGCCTGGAAACCCGGCCCGTCCAGCAGGTCCTCGATACGCAGGCGACGCAGTTGAACACCATCCTGAAGGGCTTGAATGTTCCCTGCTGGGCGCCCGATCCGGTTTCCACGAAGTGCGAGGTAGCGTAATGGCCGTAGAGGCACCCCCCACCCCCTCGGCAACGGTTGCGCCGCCACGCCGGCGCAGGATACCGCCGGCCGTCCTGCTGATAGCCCCCTCGGTGATATTCATGGCGCTGCTGCTGGGATGGCCCGTCATCCAGGGCGTCCTGCAGGCCTTCAGGAATGACCAGGGTTTCACCTTTGAGTTCGTCAACCGCATGGTGCAGGACCCATACTTCTGGCCGGCGGTACGCAACACGCTGTTGCTGATCGTGGTGATGATTCCACTGCAGTTCGCCCTCGCCATCGCCATGGCCCTGATGCTGCGGAGCAACCCCCGGCTTCACAAAGTCCACTTCTTCATCTGGGCCATACCGCTGGCGCTCAGCGACCTGGCGGCGGGCCTGGTCTGGCTCGCAATCTTCAACGACCGCGGGTACCTGAACTCGGTCCTTTCCTGGTTCGGACTGCAGGGCACCTCCTGGCTGGCGTACGACAACCAGACCAGCATGTTCATCTGCGTCCTGATCGCCGAACTTTGGCGCGCAACCTCCCTGGTGCTCATCATCGTGGTGGCGGGGCTGCAGGGCATCCCCAAGGACTACGACGAGGCCGCGCAGGTCTTCGGCGCCACATTCTGGCAGCGCCTGCGGCACGTCACATTGCCGCTGCTGAAGCCGAGCCTCCAGGTGGCACTGATCCTGCGGACCATCCTTGCGTTCCAGACCTTCGCGGTGGCGCAGGCGCTCACGGGCCAGAACTTTCCCCTGGTGGTGGGTGAAACCTACCGCTGGTACACCGGGCTGCAGAACCCCAACGTCGCTGCGGCGCTGGCACTCGTCATCCTCGTCGTGTCCATGCTCACATCGATCTTCTACCTGCGGGCCCTCCGCGACAAGAACCAGGGAGGGCTCCGATGAGCACCACTGTGGATACCACCCCCATCGCCCGGAGAAGGCGGAACCGGGTCCTGCTGCAGACCGCATGCATCGCCGTCTCGCTCTTCATGCTGATTCCCATCTACCTGATCTCGCTTGCGGCGCTTTCCACCCGGGAATCGTTCAACGAGTTTCCGTTGTCGCTCCTTCCCACAAACCTTTCCGTGGACACGCTTAACGCTTTCCTCGGCTCCACGGGAATCTTCGGAGCCCTGGGCAACTCGCTGATTGTTGGCGCCGGCACACTCCTGCTGTCGGCACTGATCGGAGTCCCTGCAGGGTACGCGCTGGCCAGGTTCACTTTCCCCGGCAAGGACCCCTACCAGCTGTTCCTGCTGTTCACCCGCGCCCTGCCCATCGTGGTGCTGTCCGTCCCCCTGGCCCGGCTCTTCCTCACGGTGGACATCTACGACACGACCTACGCCGTCATCCTGCTCCACACGGCCCTGGCGCTGCCCACCACCATCCTGATCTCGGCCAGCGTGTTCCTCAGCGTCCCCGTTGATGTTGAGGAAGCTGCCCGCCTGTTTGGTTGCTCACCGCTGGGGGCGTTCGGCAGGGTGGTGCTGCCCATGGCACTGCCGGGCCTCGCCGCGGCGTCGATCTTCACGTTCGTCATGTCCTGGAATGAAGTGCTGGGCGCGTCAATCCTCACCCTCGACCACCGCACCCTGCCCGCGCAGGTCCTCAGCTCGCTGTCAGACTCACCGCTGGCCTACAGGTTCGCCGGGGGCTTTGCCCTGGTCATCCCGTCCATCATCTTCATCGCCCTGATGCGCCGGTACCTCACCAACATGTGGGGCTCAACCATCCGCTAGGCCCCTCCCCCGCTCACCACCATTCTTTTGAAGGAGCCGATCGTGGCTGACATCCAAATCTCCAACCTCGTCAAGACCTATCCGGGTGGATCCGAACGCGCGACGGATGACGTCTCCCTGTCCATCCCCGACGGTGAATTCACCGTCCTCCTTGGCCCTTCCGGCTGCGGAAAGACCACCCTGCTCCGGATGATCGCCGGACTTGAACTGCCGGACTCCGGCTCCATCTCCATCGGCGGCCGCGACGTCACCTACCTGCCGCCCAACAAACGCAACCTGTCCATGGTGTTCCAGTCCTACGCCGTGTTCCCGCACCGGAAGGTCCGGTACAACATCGGATTCGGGCTGCGGATGGCGAAAGTTCCTGCCGACGAGATCGAACGCAAGGTCCAGTGGGCAGCAGATCTCCTCCAACTGGGCCCCTACCTGGACCGCCTGCCGGCCAACCTCTCGGGTGGCCAGCGGCAGCGGGTCGCCGTGGCGCGTGCAATCGTCATGGACGCCGACGTCCTGCTGATGGATGAACCGCTGTCCAACCTCGACGCCCTGCTGCGCCTGACCTTCCGGTCCGAGCTCAAGAAGATCGTCCAGGACCTCGGGACCACCACGGTCTACGTCACGCACGACCAAAGCGAGGCACTTTCCCTCGGAGACCAGGTCGCGGTGATGCGGAAGGGCCGGATCGCGCAGCTGGGTGACCCGCTGGACGTCTACGACGCACCCGCCGACCGGTTCGTGGGCGGCTTCATCGGTTCGCCGCCGATGAACTTCCTGGACGCAGCAGTCAGCCACGACGGCGGCACGCTGGTCCTGGGTGAACAGCGGCTCATGGCCCCGTCCATCCTGCGTTCCTTCGCGGGCAAGGACGTCCTCCTTGGGGTCCGCGCCGAAAACGTGACGGTTAGCAGCACCCGGTCTTCCGGCGATGTGGCCGCTACGGTCCTGGTGGTGGAGCCGATGGGATCCACCATCCTGCTCACCGTTGAGGTCGACGGACACACCCTCAAGGTGCAGGCACCCCCCACCTTCAAGACGGCACCCCACCAGACCATCTGGCTGGGCTTCGCCCCGAACACCATGCGCGTCTATGACCGCGAATCGTCAATGGCACTGGAGGCCTCATGAACCCGACCCATTCCCTGTCCATGGAAGAACTGCGCTCAGCCGCCATTGAAGTGTTGAAGGTCAATGACCTGGGCACCATGACCAGTGCCGCCCCCAACCTGTACCCCCATATGTGGAGCTGGGACGCGGCGTTCGTTGCCATCGGCCTGGCCCGGACGAGCGTTCCGCGTGCCGTGACGGAGCTGCGCAGCCTCCTCAAAGCGCAGTGGTCCACGGGGATGATTCCCCACATCGTCTTCCGTGACAACCACACCGGCTACTTCCCGGGCTTCGACCGGTGGGGAACGGCGGACGCCGCGGCGCTGCCGGAAGGCATCAAAAGCAGCGGCATCTGCCAACCGCCGGTCCACGCCATCGCCCTGCGCCACATCGTGGACCGCGGACGGGAGAACGGCGGCGCGGACCAGGAGGTGGCCGAGGCGTTCCTGGCCGAATCTTTTGACGGCTGGCTGGCGTGGCACCGGTGGCTGGCCACCGTCCGCGACCCCGACGGCGTGGGACTTGTTGAAATCCACCACGGCTGGGAGTCGGGCTTCGACAACTCCCCCCGCTGGGACGGCCCCTACTCGCGGATCGTGCCGGGAACCGTGCCGCCCTTCACCCGCCGCGACGTCCTGCACGTCGCGGACGCCAGCGAACGGCCCGACGACGCCGAATACACCAAGTACCTGTGGCTGGTGCAGCAAATGGCGGAGGTCAGGTTCGATGATGCCGCCGTGCAGGACGCCGTGGATTTCCGTGTCCGTGACGTCTTCTTTTCCGCCATCATGGCGGCCTCCAGCGAGGTACTCGCGGGACTTGCTGCGGAAATCGGGCGGGACAAGGACGCCGAAGAACTCAGAAGCATGGCCACCCGCTTCCGGGAGGGCGTTGCCTCAACCGTGGACCCGGCCACAGGGCTGGCGCGCGATTACGATGTACTGGCCCGGGAGTGGATCGGCACCGAAACTGTCTCGGGCTTCGCTCCCCTCGTGGCCGGCGGCGACCCCGCCCTTCTCGCAGCCCAGCGGGAGCTCCTGCTCGGACCGCGGTGGATGGGGTTCCCAGGCCTTCGGTTCGCCCTGCCGCCCTCCACCTCTCCGGCCAGTGAGGCCTTCCGGCCGCGGACGTACTGGCGCGGACCGGTGTGGCCTTTCCTCAACCTGCTGCTTGGCTGGGCCTGTGCCCGCGACGGCGAGACCGCCCTGGTCGACGCGCTCAGGTCGGCGTCCCTTGAACAGCTTTCCGACCTGCAGTTCGGCGAGTACTACGAGCCGTTCACCGGGGAGCCCCTGGGAAGCCTCGCCCAGGCCTGGACAGCGGCTGCGGCGCTTGAGTGGGTGGGGCCGGCCCAGGAGAACCGTCCGGGGAAGTAGGCTGGGAAACCGGGAAAGGGGGCCGGAGTGACGGTTGAAAGAGTGCCTGCGGGACTGGTTGGGGCGACGTCGCACGGACACCTGCTGGAGCTGATCCGCGCCGCGGATGGGCTGTCGCGGCAGCAGCTCCTTTCCACCACCGGGATGTCGCGTGCCACCCTGTATGAACGGCTGGATACCCTGACGCGGCGGGGCTACATTTACGAAGCCGAACCGCTGGGGTCCACCGGGGGCCGCCCGTCGCGGAAGATCCGGTTCGAAGACCGGGGCAGGGTGGTCCTCGCCATCACCTTGGGCCAGACCCACGGAACGGTAAGCATCGCCGACACCACCGGCCGGCAGCTGCGCTCCTTCACGAAGACCCTCGATGTCAGCGCTCCCGCCGAGTCCGTGCTGGGTCCGTTGATCCGGGAAGGGCAGGAGCTGCTGGCCCAGGGAAAGAACGAGACCCTGCTCGGCATCGGTGTCAGCCTTCCGGCCCCCGTGGAGGCTGACACCGGGCACGTCCGGCACCCCACCACCCTCCCCGGCTGGGCAGACGACTCCGTGGTGCAAGCGGTCACCGCATCCTGGGACCTGCCCCTCGTCGTCGAAAATGATGCCAGGGCGGCCGGCCTGGGTGAGCGCAGGAGCGATGCCGAAACCGTGGTCTACGTGAAAGTGGGCACCGGCATTGGCTGCGGCATTGTGGTGGAAGGCTCCATCCTGCGGGGCGCCCACGGCGCGGCGGGGGACATCGGGCATATCCGCATGACCCCGGACGGCCCGCTCTGCCGGTGCGGCCGCCGCGGCTGCCTCGCCGCCTACAGTTCCGGCAGGGCACTCAGCGAAAAGCTCAGCGGCCGGGGCTTCAGGAATATGGCTGACATCCGCGCCGCCGCCGGGGCCGGCGACCCGGCCGTGCTCGGCGCCGTTGAGTCGGCAGCGGAGGTGCTGGGCAGCGCCCTGGCCGCCACCGTCACAACGCTCAACCCGGACCGGCTGGTCCTGGGCGGCGACCTGGGTTCCCTGGACTTTTTCGCAGCGCAGGTGGGAGAGCGCGTTCTCGCCGATGTGGTGGACCGCATCGGCGAGGGCCTGGTGGTGGAAACAGGGCATCCGGAGGACCAGGCTGCCTGTTCGGGGCTCGCTACCCTGGTCATGCGGAAGATCTTTGCTCCGGGCGCCGTAGACCAGGTCTTCTCCGAAGAGGCGGTCCGCGTGGCATCCGGCAGCACCAGGCGGTAGCGGCAGGGCGACGACGAGCGAAAGAAGGGCCGGACATGGCACGCATCTTCATCACCGGATCCACCGACGGACTTGGCCTCGCGGCGGCGGACACGCTGTTGCGGGACGGCCACGAGGTGATCGTGCACGCGCGGTCCCTGAAGCGGATCCCCGCAGTCCAGCACCTGCTGGACCGCGGGGCGCAGAGTGTTGTCGGGGACCTGGCCATCCTGGCGGACGTCCGGAAAATCGCGGAGGACGTCAACGGAATCGGCGGCATCGACGTTGTCATCCACAATGCCGGCGTCCTGAGCGGCGCGGCGCTGCTTCCGGTGAACGTGGTGGCACCGTACGTGCTCACCGCCCTCATTCCCGGCCCCCGCCGGCTCATCTACCTGAGCAGCGGGATGCACCGCGGCGGCGACACCGGCCTGGACGGCATGGACTGGGCAGGACGCACGACGACGGCCTCCTACTCCACCACCAAGCTGCACGTCACTGCGCTGTCGGCAGCCGTGGCCAGGCTGGTGCCGGGCGTCGCCAGCAACGCGGTGGATCCCGGCTGGGTGCCCACCCGGATGGGCGGGCGGTCTGCCCCGGACAGCCTGGAACTGGGCCACCGCACCCAGGAATGGCTGGCCACCAGTGATGATCCGGCCGCCCTGGCCGGCGGGGGCTACTGGTACCACCAGCACCTGCAGGCCCCGCACCCGGCCGCCGTTGATCCGCGGTTCCAGGACGCCCTGCTGTCCCGGCTCGCGGAGCACACCGGCCTCACCCTTCCGGAATCGATTGCTCCGTAAACGCCGTTTTGGGGCGCGAAAACGACAAGTACGGAGCAATCGACGGGGGTTTAGGCGGTACTGAGGCGGCGTTCGACGTCGGCCGCTTCCGGATACGCCGCCTGCGTCCCCTTGCGGGTGGTGGCCAGCGCCGCGGCAACGGAGGCGAATGCGGCGGCTTCCGCGAGCGCATCGCCCGCCGCCAGCCGGACCGCAACGGCACCGGTGAAAGCGTCCCCGGCACCGGTCGTGTCCACGGCGTCCACCGTGGTGGGCTGGACGCGGGTCACCCGGGCGCCGGGTGCAGCGAGCGAGTCCAGCACCACGGACCCCTGGGAACCCAGCGTCACCAGGACCTGCTGGATCCCGTGGCCTGCGAACCGTTCGCGCACCGCGTCCCAGTCCGAGCCAACAGCGTCGGCCCCTGGAATGTCAGAAGCCAGGAACAGCGCGGCCTCGTGCGCGTTGACCAGCAGGACGTCTGCCAACCCGGCCAAAGCAGCCGGGATCTCCGCATACGGCGACAGGTTCAGCAACACTGTTGCGCCGGCGTCGTGCCCTGCCTGCGCGGCGGCCAGCACCGTCTCCATGCTGACTTCCAGGCAGAGGCTCACCACGGCGGCGCCCTCCAGGACGTCCGCGGCTCCGGCCACGTCCGCCGGGGACAGGGTGCCGTTGGCGCCGGCCGAGATGATGATGTTGTTCTCGCCGCGGACGTCCACGGCGATGACGGCAACACCCGTGGGCTCGCTGGACGTGCGGACATGGCTGACGTCCACGCCTGCCCCGGCCACCGAGGCCTCGAGCATGTTGCCGTTGGCGTCCTCCCCCACGGCGCCGACCAGGCTGACGTGCCCGCCCAGCCGGGCCGCGGCCACGGCCTGGTTGGCGCTCTTGCCGCCGGGATTCACGGCGAACCCGTTGCCCTGGACAGTTTCACCGGGCTGCGGAAGCCGCTCGCAGTAGATGGTGAGGTCGGCGTTCAGGGAGCCGACGACGACGATCCGGCCTGGAGCGGCAGCGGCAGCACTCATGCCGCCACCTCGGCCTCAACCGGCTTGGGGATCAGCAGCGACGCCGCGAACGCTGCCACGGTCAGCGCCAGGCCGACCACCACGACGATCAGGTACGACGCCGTCGCGTCGCCGAGTGCGGACGTCGCCACCAGGACGGCGGGCAGGATGAGGAAGCTCAGGCCCGCGCCCAGGTTGAAGGCGCCGGCGTTCATGCCGGGGAGGAAGCCGGGGTTGCCGGCGGGCGAGAGAACGACGCCGAGTCCGTTGAGCATGATGTTGACCGTACCGGCGTACATGATGCCCAGCAAGACCGTTCCGGCAATCATCATGGGCAGGCTGTGCAGGCCCAGGAACGCGATGACGGCGAGCGCGGCGATGCTGCCCAGCAGCCCGATCCGCAGCACCTTGGTGTACCCGAGGACCGGGGCGAGGCGTCCGCTGAGCGGGCCCACCAGCCAGCCCAGCAGGGCGTAGGGGGTGAGGATGATCAGCGACATTTCGGTGGGACCCACCCCGAAGCCGGGGTCCGCGGCCTGGACGTAGGCGGGCACGATGCCGTTGATCACCGCGAAGATGCCGGTCATGGTCAGGGTGGTGGTGAGCAGCGGGGCCCAGGTGGCGCGCTGGCGCAGGTGCATCGTTTCCACCATCGGCTGGGCGGCGCGCTGTTCGGTGCGCCAGAAGGCGACGAACGCGGCGGCGGAGACCAGCACCAGGGCCAGGCTCAGCATGAGCGTGCCGGAGTCGAAGCCGCCCACAAGCTTGGCGGCCTCGTTGAGCGCGGTGAGCAGGGCGCCCACGGCCACGACGATGAAGAACACGCCGCGCCAGTCCATCCGGGTGCCGGCGCCGGGCTTGCTCTCGGTGGCGAGGAAAGTGATGAGGGCGGTGGCCGCGAGGGCCAGGACCACCATCAGCCAGAAGATGCTGCGGAACCCGAAGTGCTCAGCGAAGTAGCCGCCCACGAAGGAGTCCACGCCGGCCACCCCGCCGTTGACTGCGGTGATGAGGCCCATGAGGGTGCCGTACTTGCGCGGGTTGCTGACGGCGGAGCGCAGCATGATCAGGCAGAGCGGGACGGTGGGGCCGCTGACGCCCTGGATGATGCGGCCCACGAACAGCCAGGTGATGTCCGGGGCCAGTGCGGCGATGACGGAGCCCACGGCCATGAGCAGCATCATGCCCACCAGGATCTTCTTGCGGCCGATGATGTCGCTCAGGCGCGGCAGGAACAGGGAGAACAGGGCGGCGGCGGTGAAGAACCAGGTCTGCGAGAGCCCGATCAGGGCCTGGTCCGCCTTGAGTTCCTGGCCCATGGTCACCAGGGCGGGGCTGAGCATGGAGGCGTTGAGCTGGAACGCCACGCAGGCGGCCAGCAGGGCGGTCATGAGGGCGGCGATGTTGCCGCGGCCGGTCTTGGTTTCAGTCATGGTTGCGGTGGCCATCTACTTGACGCCTCCGGAGGTGAGCTGGGCACTTTCCGGGCGTACGGCGCCCGGCTCGCCGATGCGGACCAGGGCGTCGGTGACCAGGTCCCAGAACCGTGCGTGGTCCAGGTCCACGGCCACGCTGGTGTGGCAGTCGGCGGGGGCGGGGGCGCGGAAATCGGCCACGGTCATGCCCAGGGTGAGGGTGCCCTGCAGCTCGATGTTGACGGGGACCTTGCGGGTGCTGACGATGCTGGGGTCGATGACGTACGCGACGGCGCAGGGATCGTGCACCGGCGGGTAGTCGAAGCCCTGCGCGTCCTTGTAGGTGTGGGCGAAGAAGTCCATCAGCTCGGTGACGAACTTCGCGGGCGTGGTGCCGATGGCGGCGATCTTCTCCACCACCTCCGGGGTGGCCAGCGCCTGGTGGGTGAGGTCCAGGCCCACCATCACCACGGGCCACTTTTCGTTGAAGACGATGTGCGCGGCCTCGGGATCGATGATGATGTTGAACTCGGCCACCGCGCTCCAGTTGCCCACGTGGTAGCCGCCGCCCATGAGGACCACTTCCTTGACGCGTTCCACGATGCGCGGTTCCTTGCGGGCGGCCAGGGCGATGTTGGTCAGGCCGGCGGTGGGGACCAGGGTGACGGTGCCGGGCTCGTGCGCCATGACGGTGTCGATGATGAGGTCGACGGCGTGGCGCGGGTCGAGCTCGATGGTGGACTGGGGCAGGGCGGGGCCGTCCATGCCGGACTCGCCGTGGATGTCCGGTGCGGTTTCGATGCTGCGGACCAGCGGGCGGGGGCAGCCGGCGGCGAAGGGGACGCCGGTAATGCCGGCGATGGTGCCCACGGCCAGGGCGTTGCGGGTGACTTTTTCGAGGGTCTGGTTGCCCACCACCGTGGTGACGGCAAGCAGTTCGATGTTGGGGTTGCCGTGCGCCAGCAGCAGGGCCACGGCGTCATCGTGGCCGGGGTCGCAGTCCAGGATGATCTTCCGGGGTTCTGTTGAACCCGTCCGGGACTGATTCTCTTGGGGATTAGGTTCCACGATGGTGCTCCACGTCATTGGGGCCTGCCTTGCGGGCAGGGGTCTTGAGTATTCCGCGAGTGATCATGGCAGGGTTTTGTGGTCTACGTCAAGCGCTTAACGTGATGGGGTGCATTGCCGCACGTCAAACGCTTGATGCCATGTGGAACAAGGAAGCCAGCCCGCCTGGCCGTGGAGGCCTGCAGAGCCCGCAATCCGTGCGCGCCGGGGACTACTACGATCAAAGTATGGATTCCGGGGAACAGGTGCAGCAGCAACGGCCACGGCCGCGGCGGGTGACGGCGGCGATGGTCGCTGCGCGGGCCGGCGTTTCGGTGGCCACGGTGTCGCTGGTGGCCAATGGCAAGACCGCCGGGCGCGTGGCCGAGGACAACATCTCCCGGGTACGGGAGGCCATTGCGGAGCTGGGGTACGTGGTGGACGGGATCGGCAGCTCCCTGGCCAAGGGCGTCAGCTCGATTGTGATCCTGGTGGCGCCGGACATCTCCAACCCATTCTTCGCCAAGGTGATCGCCGGGGTGCGGGAATCGCTGGGCCCGCAGTACCAGCTGCTGCTGTCCGTCACCGAGGCCGGCGAATTTCCGGAGGCCGACGACGTCCGGCGGCTGATGTCGCTCCGCCCGGCGGGGCTGCTGGTGGACGCACCCAACGCCGGGTTCCTCGAAGACCTCGCGTCGCCGTCGCCCCTTGTCCTGCTTGATGCGCCGGGACTCGAGTCCTACGCGCCCTCCGTGAACCTGGATGTGGCCAGCGGGGCACGCCAGCTGGCGGCGCACCTGGCCGACGCCGGGCACAGGGAAGCTGCCTACGTGGACAGCGTGACCGGCACCGAGACGTTCGCGGTCCGGCGCGCGGCGTTCCTGGAGGAGGCCGCCTCGCGCGGCATCACCGTGAGCCCGGAGCGCATTATCAGCACCACCATCGACGTCGGTGCCGCGGCGGGCGCGTTCGCCGAAGCGTGGCCGGACTGGCAGCGCGCGGGAGTAACCGCCGTCGCCTGCGCCACCGACACCCACGCGTACGGGGTGCTGCAGGAAGCGCGCGTGGCAGGGATCCGGATACCGGAGGAGCTGGCCGTGGCCGGGTTCGACGACCTGCCCTATTCGGCCACCAGCAATCCGGGCCTGACCAGTGTGCACCTGCCTGCCACTGCCCTGGGCCAGAAGGCCGGGGAGCAGCTGCGCGGACTCATGGAGGGGAAGTCGCCGGGGTCCGGCGGCGTCACCCTGGAGACCTCGCTGGTGGTGCGCGGCTCCACGTCGGCCGCCGCAACGTAGGCCTCCTGTCGGGCCCCGGCCGTAAGCTGGGACCATGCCGAGTAACTGGGAAAGTCTGGACGCACCGCTGCGTGAGTCGGTGCAGCACAACGTGGAAATCTATGAGCGCGTCCGGCCTGCCCTGAAGCTGGTTACCCGTGATGTCCTGCTGGTTTTGCGGGACATGCTGAAGGACAGTGAGGTCACCCCGCTGTTCGTTACCGGCCGCACCAAGACGGTGGAATCCTTCAAGGAAAAGATCTCACGCACCGAGGAGCCGCTGGAGCCGGGCGGGCGGAGGCTCCTGAAATTTCCGGACCCGTTCCGCACGCTCAATGACATGGTGGGCATCCGGGTGATCACCAAGCTGCCGGCGGAGAACGCCGAGGTGGCCAACATCATCAAGCGCCAGCGGCAGCTTTTCGACTGCCGCGGCGACCGGGAAAAGGACATCGGCTCCATCGAGTCCGGCACCTACGGGTATTCCAGCCGGCACCTGATCCTGCGCACCATCCAGAACGAAGCCGTCAAGGAGTACCAGCAGGTCTTCAACCCGGACCTGCAGCCCAACGGCAGCTACTTTTTCGAGTGCCAGATCCGCACCATTTTCGCGCACGCGTGGAGCGAGATTGAGCACGATATCCGGTTCAAGGCCGAGGACCCCCGTGCCTGGACGCCGCACTTCGACCGGCAGTTCACCGCCACCGCCGCCATGCTGGAAACCGTGGAAACGGCCTTCTCGGACCTTCACGAAAGCTACGAGGAAGTCCGCGGCTACTGGGACATGGACGGCGAGGGTGCAGCCCCACTGACGCCCAACCGGATCCGGGACGTCTGGCGGACCCTGCTCCCGCACGTGGACCGCAAGGTGGACGACGACTGGGGCTGGGCTGCCGAGCTCCTCGCCGCGCATGGGCTCAACCAGACCATGCAACTGGCTGCACTGCTCAGCGCCAACCAGATCACGGAGGTCCGCAAGGCCCTGGACCACCGCTACTCCCCCGGCCCGGACCGGCTCCTGGACGACCTCCTCCTCTGGCAGTACGGCACCAAGCACATCGATCTCACGGCGGAAGAGCCCGACGCCGTCCCGCACCCGCGGCGCGACAGCCTCCTGCGGCGGCTGCGGCAGATTGAGCGGTACAGGATGACGAAGAAGTAGGGGCCGTTGGTGGAACCTGTGCGGCTGGTTCTGTCCGGCTTCGGTGCCGTGGGCCGCGCCCTCGTCGATGCTGTCCTGGAGCAGGGTCCCCTGTTGCAGCTTGCTGCCATCCGCGGTCACAGGACCGAAGTCTTCCTTGCGCCGGGTTCCGCTGTGCCCGCCCGTTCGTCATGGGACCAAACCGGGCCCATTGAGGAAACGCTGTCCCGGACCGCCGCCACTGTCCTGGTCCAGGCCCTGCCATCGTCGCCGGAGGCCCACGCGCGCGCCCTGGAGGAGGCGGTTGCTGCGCTCCGGAGTGGTGTGGATGTGGTGACAGCAACCAAGAGCCACGTGCTGAGCCACTGGCGGGACCTTGAGCGCGCCGCCGTCGATGGCGGCAGCCGCATCCGTATCTCGGGGGCCACCGGCGCCGCGCTTCCCACGGCGGACATGGCCCGCGTCGCGCTGCGGGGCATGGGCTGCAACGCTGTCCGGGCCTGCCCCAACGGCACGTCCACGTTTGTTTTGGATGAGCTGTCCCGCGGTGCCGGGCTGGAGTCCGCGGTCCTGGAGGCGCAGGTCCGCGGCATCGCGGAGGCAGACCCTTCCGCGGACCTGTCCGGGAAGGATGCGGCCACGAAGGTGCGGCTTATCGCCGGGCTTCTCTGGAACTGGGACGTGTCCACCATTGCGGTGGGGACGGAGCCCATCGACTCCTCCACAGCCGCCAGGGCGCTGGAGGCCTCCAGGCAAGGCCTGCTTTTGCGCGCTGTGGCGTCCGCGTCCCTGGAGCGACCCATGGTGGTCACGGTTCGTTTGGAAGCCGTGGCCCCGGGAGACCCGCTTTTCGCTATCGCCGGGCCGGAGAAGGCCATGGTTTTCAGGTGCCCGGACGCCGGGGACATCACCGTCCAGGGCGGCCGCTCCAGCCCGAAGGGGGCGGCACTGGCGATGGTTAAGGACGTACTTAACTTGGTCGGGTTAACTAGTGCGGGGTTTCGTTAGGGGATCTCCGCCGTATGCCTTGGCGGTCCGATTGCACACGGGCCGCCAACCCAACATTCACTGCTTCCAGCCGAAAATGCCCTTCAATCGCTGCCGATTGCCCACAACCTGTATATGCAAATACCGATATTGGCCAGAGCGAACAGGGTCAGTCCGATTTGCCAAATGACGTAGCTTGGCCACGAAAACACGCGCAGATACCGGGGGCTTTCCAACCCATAGTCTCCAGGCCGGTAAGCACGCCCCAAGCGCGGGGCCCGCTCATAGTTCCATGCCCAAGAGTGCGTGGACAGAGGCTCAATACCCATGGATTTTTCCAGTTCCATAAGCTTGTGTTTTTCAATGAGTTCTAGAAAGCGATGCCTCCCGAGTAAATGCATCGACATGAGTATGAGAACTGCTGCCAGCCCTGCCGATGTTGCCGCCGCCAGGTTGGCGACGTCGCGGCTCAGCGAGATTGTCATGAGGAATGACTGCGCGGTAAGGGCAAGAACAGGCGTTTGCCACAGCAATTCGTCATGAGCAAGGAATCGGGCAGTCAACATTTCGTAAGTCAGCTGGTCATGCCGGTGATCGATCTCCCGGGCCGGGAAGGATTGACCCGACGACCGCCTCCCGGCTGGATCCAATTCAGATCCTCCTTCGACGTCAGGCATGGCGCACCGCGGTCGCAGCTGGCCGGGCGAGCGGATAAGAACCCGCGTTGATACCGCCGCCTAAACGAAAACCCGTCAGAAGATTTCCAGGAATGCAAAAGAATCGAAAAAGACGCATTCGGACCTCCAGAATGGACGTAATTCGCCCATCCTCCACGTGTTTTCGCCCAGCAACTAGGGGTAATACTCCCCTTCTTTCATTCTCCGGCTATTAGGGGCGCCCTTTTGTGCGCCCGAAGGGATAATAAGGCACTGCCGAGGAGTGGATGGAGGCGGTGGGCGCTCCGGCGCCATAGCCGGCGGTTCCCCATAGGATTGTGGCCTCAGCGTGGGCAACTGAACCACCCAAACCACCGCCGGCAGTTGGAGATCCGGCACTTTCCCGATCCCGATTGTTCACTATTTAGAACACCGACCAGTATGCTGTACGCATGACTTCCACCAAGACCGTGGCCATCGCTGTCCCGCTCGAAGCAGAGCTTGTGGACCAGATCCGCGCCGTTGACCCCACCGTCACTGTCCTTTACGAGCCCGGCCTCCTGCCCCCGGAGCGCTTCCCGGCCGACCACGCAGGGGATCCGGCCTTCAAACGGACGGCTGAACAGGAAGAGCGCTACTGGGCAATGCTCAACAGTGCCGACGTGCTGTACGGCTTTCCGAACGAGAGTCCTGACGGCCTGGCGCGCATCGCCCGGAAAAACCCACGGCTGGAGTGGGTCCACGCGATGGCGGCCGGGGCGGGCGGAGCGGTCAAGGCATCGGGCCTGAGCCAGGACGTCCTGCAGAAGTTCAAGATCACCACCTCCGCCGGAGTCCACGCCCTGCCCCTCGCGGAGTTCGCAGCGATGGGAATCCTCAACGGCTTCAAGCGCAGCGCCGAACTTGCCCAGGACCAGGCTGCAAAGGCCTGGCCCAGCCTCCGGGTCCCCACCCGGCTGGTCAATGGATCCAACCTGGTCATCAGCGGCCTCGGCGAAATCGGACTGGAAACCGCCCGGATCGCACGGGCACTGGGGATGAAGGTCAGCGGCACCAAGCGGACCGTGGAGCCCATCGACGGAATCGACCAGGTGGTGGACAACGCCGGGCTTCCCGCCCTCCTGGCCACGGCAGACGCCGTCGTCAACACCCTGCCCGGCACCGCCTACACGGAAAAGCTGTTCAACCGGGACCTGTTCGCCGCCATGAAGCCCGGGACCACCTTCGTCAACGTGGGCCGCGGAACCGTGGTGGACGAGGAGGCGCTGCTGGAGGCCCTGGACAACGGCCAGGTGGGCTACGCCTGCCTTGACGTCTTCGCCGTGGAACCACTGCCGCAGGACAGCCCCCTGTGGAACCATCCCAAGGTCATGGTCTCGCCGCACACCTCAGCCCTCAGCGCCGCCGAGAACCGCCTCATCACCGAACGGTTCTGCAGCAACCTCCGGACGTTCCTCGACGGCGGGGACCTCCCCCACCTCGTGGACACGGTCCACTTCTACTAGGACGGGCAGAGAAGTGCGCATCGCCAGAATCCAAACAGCAGCAGGCCCGCAGCACGCCGTTGAAAGCGACGGCACCTGGCATCACATCATCGACCCCTTTGAGGAAACCCTCCGTTACACCGGCGGCGCCACCACCCACAGCGAGGCAACATTCCTCGCCCCGGTGACGCCCGCCGTCGTCCTGGGCATTGGCCACAACAGGACCCTGAACGACCACCCACTGCCCATCCAGGCGTGGCACAAGTCCGTCCACACCGTCGCCGGACCCGGCGACACCATCACCGCGGTCCGCGGCAAAGGCACGGTCAATGCCGAGGGTGAACTCGCCGTCGTGATCGGCAGGACAGCCGCCAGCCTGACCGTGGAGAACGCCCTGGAGCACGTCCTGGGCTACACGTGCGTCAACGACGTCACCAACGTGGACCAGAACGCGGTGGACGAGCGGAATTTCCAAGGCAAGTCAGGCGTCAACTACACGCCCCTGGGCCCGTGGATAGAAACCCAACTCCCGGATCCCGAAAAGGTGTCCATCGACGTTTACGTTAACGGAGCAGCGAAGGCCGCCTCCGGGACCTTCAACCTCCCCTCCACAGTGGTGGACTGCCTCGTGTACGTCACTTCATGGCTCACCCTGGAACCCGGCGACGTGGTGATGACCGGAGCCCCCGCCACAGTGGTACCCGTCGAGCCCGGGGACCGGGTGGAGATCGCCGTGGAGGGCATCGGGACCCTGGGCAGCCCGGTGGCCTGACGGCGCCGTGAACCGCCGCGGCCCTTATGATGGATTGCGTTCAGTTGACTGAACGGAACCGCAGTCTGCCCTGGCGACCTAAGGAGAATCATGGCCGATTCCCACATCCCCGCTTCATCCGACAAAGCGGGAGCCACCTCGCCGGCGCCGGCCGTCACCCGGGCAGCAGCCGTCCTGGATGCCCTTGCCGCCTCGGCCACCGGCCGCCTCACCCTGAGTGACCTCTCGCGCGAAGTGGGAATCCCCAAGTCCTCCACCTCCAACCTCCTGCTGGCGCTGGAGGAGGCCCGCCTGATCAGCCGGCAGGGCTCGGAGTTCACGCTGGGCCGCAAGCTGGTGGAACTGGGCGCCGCGTATCTCGGCCGGATGGATGAGGTGCAGGAGTTCTACCGCTACTGCGAGCAGGCCTCCGTCCTGTCCCGCGAAACGGTGCGGATCGCCATGCTGGATGGCACCAACGTCATTTACCTGGCCCGGTATGAGGGCCACCCCGCCGTGCGGCTCACGTCCAACATCGGCGACAAGATGCCGGTGTCCCTGTGCGCCGTGGGCAAGGCCCTGATCGCGCGGCTGCGTGACCATGACCTGGAGGAAATGTTCCCGGATGACGCCGAACTGCCGGTGCTCACCCCCAAATCCCTGCGCACCGGCGCGGAACTGAAGGCGCAGCTGAAGGAGATCCGCGAGCAGGGCTTTGCCTTCGAGGACGAGGAATCCACCACCGGCGTGGTGTGCCTCGCCGTCTCTGTCCCCACCCGCGGCGCCCACGGTCCCAGCCTGGGCCTGTCCGTGACAGCCCTCAAGGCCACTTACACGCCGGAGCAGGGCTCCCAAATGGTCAAGGAACTGCAGGAACTGGCCCACTCCTTGGGCAACCCGATGGGCTAGGCCCGGGCCGGCCCAGCGGCTTTCCGTAACTCAAAACCAAAAACTGTTGCCAGTTGTTCAGCTTGCTGTATTGTGTTCAGCATAGTGATCGACACAACAGGTGTTGCCGCTATCCCACCAGGCCAACGGGGGCCTGGAGTGCATTAGAGGGAGTTTTCGTGACAACTCGTACTAACTCACCGCAGGCCACCACGGACGGCGCCGTCGTCGATCCGGACCAGCTGCGAAGGGCAACACTTGCCAGCTCCGTAGGGTCCGCCCTGGAGTACTACGACTTCTACATCTACGGCCTGGCCTCGGCCCTGATCTTCGGACCACTGTTCTTCGCCCCGCTGGGCGAGAGCGGAGCCGTTATCGCCTCCTTCGCCACGTACGGCGTCGGATTCGCGGCACGGCCCTTCGGCGGCGTGGTCTTCGGCCACATCGGCGACCGCTTCGGCCGCAAGATGGTGCTCATCCTGACCATCGGCCTGATGGGCCTCTCCAGCTGCGCCATCGGCCTCCTGCCCACCTTCGACCAGGCGGGAATGCTGGGGGCGGTGCTCCTGGTGACGCTGCGCATCCTCCAGGGCCTGGGCGCCGGCGCCGAGCAGGCAGGTGCCACCACCCTCATCTCCGAGGTGGCCCCGCGCCGCCGTCGTGGCTTCTTCGCTTCGCTGCCGTTCGTGGGCATCCAGCTGGGCACCCTCCTGGGCGCCGGCACCTTTGCCCTGATGGCCCTGGCGGACAAGCAGGTCCTGCAGGGCTGGCTCTGGCGCGTTCCGTTCCTGGCCAGCATCATCCTGATCGCGATTGCCGTCTTCATCCGCCTCCGACTCAAGGAGACCCCGGTCTTCCAGGAACTGGAGAAGCACAAGGCCGTGGTCAAGAACCCGGTGGGCCAGATCTGGAAGCACTCCAAGAAGAACGTGCTGGTGGGCATTGGCCTCCGCATGGGGGAAAACGGCAACTCGTCCATCTACTCCGCGCTGCTGGTGTCCTTCATCAGCATGCCGGCCGGCGTCTTCCCCGGCGACAAGTTCATCGGCCCCACCGGCCTGCTGATCGCCGCGGGCTTCGCAGCGGTGCTGGTTGTTGCCTTCGGCGCCCTGTCCGACCGCTTTGGCCGGGTTCCCGTGTACCGCTACGGCGCGCTCTTCCAGGCCGTCATCGCCCTGCCGGCGTTCTACCTGGTGACGCTCGGCAACGTGGCCCTGGTCTGGGTGGTCATGGTGGTGGGCATCGCCCTGGGCGTGCAGTCCATGCTTGGCCCGCAGTGCGCCCTGCTCCCGGAACTCTTCGGCTCGCAGCACCGCTTCACCGGCGTGGCCCTGAGCCGTGAACTTTCGGCCGTGCTCGCCGGCGGCTTCGCCCCGATGATCGGCGTCGCGCTGCTGGCGGCCACCAACCACTCCTGGCTGGTACCCGCGCTCTACTCGCTGGTCCTGGCGGCTATCTCGTTCGCCACCACCTTCTTCACCCCGGAAACCAACGGCCGCGACCTGGTGCTCGTGGAGGATGCCAAGTGACCATCGGCAACGCCGCCCCCACGGACCCTGCGCCCAAAAGTGCGGGGTTCGTCGGGCTGGGGCTGATGGGAGCGCCGATGGCCGCCAACCTGCTCACGGCAGGGTGGAACGTCACGGGCTGGAACCGCTCCCCCGGCGCCGTCCGCGATCTCGAGGCGCTGGGCGGGAACGCCGCCAGCCACGTTGCGGACCTTCGGGACGAGCCCGTCATCATCTTCATGCTCCCCGATCTCCCCTTCATTGAAGAGGCTGCGGCGGGGCTCCTGGAGGCGTGGCGGGCGGCGCCGCCCGCACCGGGAACACTCGTTGTGGTGATGAGCAGCGTGTCGCCGGTTGCGGTGCGGGCCTTCGGGCTCGCCGTTGCGGATGCCAGCGGCGGAAGCGCCTCGGTGCTTGATGCCCCGGTCAGCGGCGGCACGGTCGGCGCGCAGCGGGGAACCCTCGCCATCATGGCCGGCGGTTCCCCGGAAGACTTCAGCCGGGCCCTCCCGGCTTTGGAGGCAATGGGGACCTCCGTCCGCCGGCTGGGTGACCTGGGTGCCGGCTCGCTGGCCAAGGCGTGCAACCAACTGATCGTGGGAACCACGACGGCGGCACTCGCCGAGGCTGCCGAGCTTGCGGAACGCTCCGGGCTGGATGTGGAAGCCCTCTTTGAGGTCCTGTCCGGCGGCCTCGCCGCCAGCAGGGTGCTGGAGGTGGTGGGCCCCCGGCTCGCGGCAAAGGATTACACGCCGACAGGGCCGGCGAAGTTCATGCACAAGGACCTGTCCTTCGTGCTGGAAAGCGCCGCAACTGCCCGCACCGCCACACCCATGGCTTCCGCCGGCGTCGACCTGTACGCGGAACTGGTGGCGCAGGGCCTTGGCGATCTGGACCTGGCCGTGGTGCGGCAGGCGATCGCCACCCTGGGCCGGCATTGAGCTGCGGGACCCCGGAATGCCGGGGTCCCGCCGTCGTTAGTGGCCCCAAAGTGGGCCATTCCGGCACCGGTCCACGGGTTCGAAAGCGGGACGGCCGTTTAAACCCTGCTATATTCTGGTGTTTTCAGGCCCGGGCGCAGGGGAGCCGGGCTACAGCACGTCGAACGGCCCTTTATTGAAACCAAGCAGCAGGCACCCAGATTCCGCGCAGGGTAACGTCCAGCACACGGATTTCCTCAACTGCCCCACCGGATTCGTTGAGTACTACTTCGCGGACGGGGTCTTCCGCTGGTCGGACGGGCTGTACCGCATCTACGGGTACGAACGGGGCGAGGTGGTCCCGACCATGGAGATGGTGCTTCCCCACGTCGAGCCCGAAGACCGGCCAAGGGTGCAGGCCTACTGGGACCATGTGTCCACCCAGGGCGGACCGTCATCCATGTACCTGTCCATCCGGGACCGCAAGGACCACCAGCACAAGCTGCTCTACTCCGCCGACTACATCATGGACGGAGACACCCCGATCGGAGTCTGGGGCGTGGTGGTGGACCTCACGACGTCAATCCACACGGACCGGCACCAGCTCGCCACCGAGGCGGTGGCGGCGTCGGCGCTCAACCGGGCGGTCATTGAACAGGCCAAGGGCGTCCTGATGGGCCGCACCGGTGTCACCGCCGACCAGGCCTACGAGCTCATCAGCCAGCTGAGCCAGGACACAAACCGCAAGGTCTACGCTGTTGCCCAGGACATCGTGGACCGTGCCACCGTCCGCGCCGGCGATCCGGACGCGCAAAGCCATCCCCTGCTGTAACCGCAGGGAAGAACAGGCCTTCTACGCTGAAGTGGAGGCCAGCGACTCCCGCAGTGCCGCGTCCGCGTCACGCAGGACTTTCGCAGCTACCTGAAGGCCCTCGATCCGGCCGAGTGAAACGTCCTCGTGCTCGATGTTGACCAGCATCTCCGGGTCCACTTCGTGCAGGGCGCGCAGGAACTCCGTCCAGTAGGCGGTGTCATGGCCGCGGCCCAGGGCCACGAAGTCCCAGGCGGAGTTCCGTGGCCATTCGTTGGCCCATTCGTCACCGCCCAGGTTGGTACGGTTCTCGTCCGGGGACAGCCGGCGGAAGCTGTTGTCCAGTACCCCGTACAGTTCGGCATTTTCTTTGTTGATGCGGACGTCCTTCGCGGCAGCCTGGAATACCAGGGGGCCCAGTTCGCGGACCACTGCCACCGGGTCCATCTGCTGCCAGAAGAGGTGGCTGGCGTCCAGTTCCACACCCACATGCGTGGCGCCCGTGAGCCCGATCAGCTTCCGGACGTCGGCGGTGTTGAACACCAGGTTCTGCGGGTGCAGTTCAAGGGCCACCTTGACCTCGAGCTCGCGCGCCAGCTGGTCGATCTCTTTCCAGAACTCCGCCGCAATCTCCCACTGGTAGTCCAGGACGTCCAGTGCGGCCGAGTTCCAGGCGTTGACGATCCAGTTGGGAACGGTCGCCCCGGGCTCGCCGCCGGGCAGACCGGACATGGTGACCACGCGGGTCTGGCCCAGCCGGTGCGCCAGCCTGATGGAGCGGCGGATGTCCCCGGCATGCTTCTCCCCGATCTCCGGATTGGGGTGCAACGGGTTGCCGTTGCAGTTCAGGCCCGCAATGGAAACGCCGGTCCCTTCAAATAGCGCCAGGTAGTCATCACGCGCCGCGTCACTTTCCAGGATCTGGTCAAAGGTGGGAACGTGCACCGGGGAAGGAAGCCGCCGGTATTGATCTCGATTCCCGTCAGGCCCAGGTTGGCGATGACCGTCAGCGCCTCGGGCAGTGGACGGTCATGCAGGATCGCGTTGTAGACACCAAGCCTCATGGGGTTCTCTCCTTTGAAAGGCCACTCCTGATAATGGAGCGCTCTAACAAGGTATGAGAGACAGTTTTGTCCTGTCAATAGGTCTTTTGGGCGGGAGCCCTAAGGCGCCTGCGGCGCGGACCGCCGTCGTTGGCCTAGACGGCCAGCCGCGGACCATCCGCCAGGACGGGTGCGGAACCGACGACGGGCAGGGCATCGGTGAACGCCTCAACGACGGCCAGCTGGCCGGTGGAGTCCGGAACGCCCGGGTACTGGACATGCGCGGCTTCAACCGACTCGGCGGCCGCTTCCTCCGAACGCATGCGGACCAGCGCCACCGCAGAGATCAGGAACCAGGCAACATTGGTGACCACTGACGGCCAGGCGCCGTGCAGGGTTCCATTGATGATGAAGGCGACAGAGCCAAAGAGGTTGGCGGTCTGGAAGCCCTTGCCGGCCTTCAGCCACCCCATGGAAACAGACAGGTATGCACTGAGAATCGCAACCGCGCCTGCCCAGCCGGCAATTTCCCACAGCAGTTCCATGGCGTCCTTCCAAGGTGGTGCCTGCGCAGTATCAGGGCAGGGCTCAAGAGGTGGTTCAAGGTTGGGTTTCGCCGGATGCCGTTCCGTGGGAACCTGCATCATCCAGCTCTGCGTTGACTCGAGCCCTGTTCGGGCGAGGACCTCTTACGCTGGCCGGCGGCATAATCATATCCCGCGCGCGGACGCCCAAATTACTGCCGATACGTGATACTCCCCACGTCTGGACAAGGCCCGCGCGGCGTAGCACGATCGAAGCTGTGACCAGCAGTCCTGCACCCGATCCCTACCTCCGTGAACTCACCCAGCTGAGGCGCGTCAAAGACCGGATGGACCGCGAATATGCCCAGCCGCTGGACGTCGAATCCCTTGCCAGGGATGTCCATATGTCGGCCGGCCATTTCAGCCGCCGCTTCAAGCTGGCCTACGGCGAATCCCCGTACAGCTACCTCATGACCCGCAGGATCGAACGGGCCATGGCGTTGCTCCGCAAAGGCGACCTCAGCGTCACCGAGGTGTGCTTCGCCGTCGGCTGTTCCTCGCTGGGCACCTTCAGCACCCGCTTCAGTGAACTGGTGGGCATGCCGCCGAGCGTCTACAAGCAGGGGGCAGCGGAGTCGACGGCGGGGATCCCGGCCTGCGTGGCCAAGCAGGTCACCAGACCGGTCAGGAATCGAGAAGCGCCGGCGCGTGAGCCGTCACTAGCATGACTGCCATGGACATCAACATTTCTTCCACCTTCCTTCCCGCCACCGATCCGGACGCCTCCCTGGCGTTCTACCGCGACGCCCTGGGCTTCGAAATCCGCAACGACGTGGGCCGCGGCACCATGCGGTGGATCACCGTGGGCCCCGCCGGCCAAAAGGACGTCTCCATCGTCCTGCACCCGCCGGCAGTGGACCCCGGCATCACCGAGGACGAGCGCCGCACCATCACCGAGATGATGGCCAAAGGCACCTACGCCACCATCGTCCTCTCCTCCCCCGACGTGGACGCCGCGTTCGCCAAGGTGGAGGCAACCGGGGCCGACGTGGTCCAGGAACCCATCGACCAGCCGTACGGCATCCGCGACTGCGCCTTCCGCGACCCGGCCGGCAACACGGTCCGCATCAACCAGCAACCCTAGGCATATAAACAAGCACGTATATAACGGACGACGCCGGAACGGGGCTGCCAGCGCAGCTCCGTTCCGGCGCCGCTCCAGGAAGAGGGGGACACCTTGAGCACGGAAGCAGACATGGAAACCAGGCAGGCGGCGCACGTAGCCGACAGCCACGACCTGATCCGGGTCCAAGGCGCCCGGGAGAACAACCTGAAGGACGTGAGCCTGGAGCTGCCCAAGCGCCGGCTGACCGCGTTTACGGGTGTTTCCGGCTCCGGCAAGAGCTCGCTGGTGTTCGCCACCATCGCCGCCGAGTCGCAGCGGATGATCAACGAAACCTACAGCGCGTTCGTGCAGGGGTTCATGCCCAGCCTGGCCCGGCCCGACGTGGACCGGCTGGAAGGCCTGACCACAGCCATCATCGTGGACCAGGAGCGCATGGGCGCCAACCCGCGCTCCACCGTGGGCACCGCCACCGACGCCAACGCCATGCTCCGGATCCTGTTCAGCAGGCTGGGCAAGCCCTACGTCGGCCCGCCCACCGCCTTCTCCTTCAACGTGCCCACCCGCAAGGCCAGCGGCATCATGAGCACCGAGAAGGGCGGCCGGGTGGAAAAGAACGTGGTCCGCCAGGTCACCTACCTGGGCGGCATGTGCCCGCGCTGCGAGGGCATGGGGAACATCAGCGACATCGACCGGACCGCCCTCTACGACGACTCGAAGTCCCTTTCCGAAGGAGCGCTCACTGTTCCCGGCTACTCCATGGATGGCTGGTACGGCCGCCTGTTCGAGGGCATGGGCCTGCCCATGGACAAGCCGATCGCCAAGTTCACGGCGAAGCAGCTGGACACGATGCTGTACGCCGAGCCCACCAAGATCAAGGTGGAAGGCGTCAACCTCACGTTCGAAGGGGTCATCCCCAAGATCCAGAAGTCCATGCTCTCCAAGGACGTGGAGGCCATGCAGCCGCATGTGAAGCGGTTTGTGGAGCGCGCCGTCACGTTCGCCACCTGCCCGGACTGCGGCGGAACGCGGCTCACGCCGGAGGTGCTCAACTCGCGGATCAACGGCAAGAACATCGCGGACCTGTGCACCATGCAGATCAGCGACCTGGCGCAGTGGATCCGCGGGCTGGACGAGCCCTCGGTCCGGCCGCTGCTCGCCGGGCTCCGGGACCTGCTGGACTCGTTTGCCGAGATCGGCCTGGGCTACCTCTCACTGGACCGCCCGGCCGGCACCCTCTCCGGCGGCGAGGCACAGCGGACCAAGATGATCCGCCACCTGGGCTCCTCCCTCACCGATGTCACCTACGTTTTCGATGAACCCAGCATCGGCCTGCACCCGCACGACATCGAGCGGATGAACACGCTCCTGCTGCAGCTGCGGGACAAAGGCAACACCGTCCTGGTGGTGGAGCACAAGCCGGAGATGATCGCCATCGCCGATCACGTCGTCGACCTCGGTCCCAAGGCCGGCACCGGCGGAGGCGAGATTGTCTACGAGGGCGACGTGGACGGGCTGCGTTCCAGCGGCACCATCACCGGGCGCCATCTGGACGACCGCGCCCGCCTCAAGGAGTCCTTCCGGAACGCCACGGGCGCATTGGAGGTCCGGGGCGCGTCGACGAACAACCTGCAGGACGTCGACGTCGATGTGCCGCTGGGCGTGCTGTGCGTGGTGACGGGCGTGGCCGGGTCCGGCAAGAGCTCCCTGATCCACGGCTCGCTGGCAAAGCGCGAAGGCGTGGTCGTCATCGACCAGGGTGCCATCAAGGGCTCACGGCGGAGTAATCCGGCCACCTACACGGGGCTGCTCGAGCCCATCCGGAAGGCATTCGCCAAGGCCAACGGCGTGAAGCCGGCGCTGTTCAGCTCGAATTCCGAAGGCGCCTGCCCCACCTGCAACGGCGCCGGGGTGATCTTCACCGAACTGGGCGTCATGGCCACGGTGGAGTCCACCTGCGAAGACTGCGAGGGCCGCCGCTTCCAGCCCGCCGTCCTCGAATACACCCTGGGCGGCCAGAACATTGCAGATGTCCTCGACATGTCCGTGGACGCGGCATTGGCCTACTTTGCCGAGGGGGACGCCAAAACGCCCGCCGCGCACAAGGTCCTGGAACGCCTGGCGGATGTGGGCCTGGGCTACATTTCACTGGGCCAGCCGCTGACCACCCTGTCCGGCGGCGAGCGCCAGCGGCTGAAGCTGGCCACCCAGATGGCTGAGTCCGGGGATGTCTACATCCTTGATGAGCCCACGGTGGGTTTGCACCTGGCGGACGTGGAACAGCTGTTGGGGCTGCTGGACCGGCTGGTGGATTCCGGGAAGTCCGTGATCGTCATCGAGCACCACCAGGCGGTGATGGCGCACGGTGACTGGATCATCGATATCGGTCCGGGAGCAGGGCACGACGGCGGCAGGATCGTCTTCGAGGGCACCCCGGCTGACCTGGTGGCCGGCCGGGCCACGCTCACCGGCCAGCATCTGGCGGCGTACGTCGGGGCCTGAAGCCGCTGGACCGTGCTTAGCGTCCGCCCGGCATCTGGCCCAGGAAGCTGACGGTGGCGGCGCCAATCTGTTGCTGGGCGGCGCTGCGGCTGATGCCGGGCTCGCCGTCGCCGGGTTGATCACCGTAGTCGCCGAAGAACGCGTGCACTCCGCCCTGGACGGCGGCGAACTCAGTATCCGGGGGCAGGAGTTCCCGGGAGGCCTGGATCTTGTCCGGCGTGCTGAGACCGTCCTTGGTCCCGGAAACGGAGAGGACGGAGAGGCCGGTCCGTCCCCGCAGCGATTCCACCGGGTAGGAGGCGTACAGCACCAGGCCGGTGATGTCGGTGTTCGCCAGGGCGAATGACGATGCGGACACCCCGCCCAGGGAGTGGCCTCCCACCGCCCACGTGGTGATGTCCGGGTTGTCCTCGATGGCGCTGCGGGCCTGGTTGCCGCCCAGCAGGCTGAGCCCGAGCGGTTCCTTCAGGATGACCACCCGGTACCCGGCACCGACCGCGGGAGACAGGACGTCCTGGTAGGCCCGGGCATCAACGCGTGCTCCCGGGTAGAAGACCAGCCCCTTGGTGGTTCTGGCTGCGTCGGGCGACATAGTGATGGCGGTGTCCGTTTCGGTGACGGTGAGGTCCGACGCCGGCCCGGCCTCCGCCGTCGGGCCCGGCTGGTAGGCGAAGGGGCTGAGCCAAGCCAGCCCGGCGGCGAGCGCCAGGACGGCAACCCTGCCGGCCCACGCCGCGATGGCCCGGACGCGGGAGCGGGGCCGTGGCACATCGCGGCGGAGCCAGAGCAAGGCTGCCCAGGCTGCACCGGCGGCTGCCGCGGCCAGCAGGATGCCCGGCAGCAGCGGGTGGCCGCCCAGAACGGCGGGGTTGCCTGCCAGCATCCACAGCGCAACCCCCATCAGGGCGGCAGCGCAAGCCGCCGATGCCCAGAACAGGGCCGTCCGCTTCCTGGGCGGCGCACTGGCTTGGCCGGCCGGTGAAGTCTTCATGGTTCCTGATCCTTCCATCCGGCGGCAGGATTTCAATGCCGGGCTGGCCTACGCTGGCCGTATGCCCGAAATGTTCCGGTACGACGTCGAGATCCTGCACCTGCTGGTATCCCCCGCGCATGCTTACTTTGGCCGAGCCCGGGACGGCGCCGCCGACGTTCCCACCACTGATGCTCCGCAGGCTGAGGTGGTGGCCGGCAAGGGCATCGTGGGCGACCGGTTCTTCGGCAAGGCCGCGCACATGGATGCTGCGGTGACCCTGTTCGCCGTCGAGTCCCTCGAGGCCATCGCCGCAGAGTTGGGCTCGGCGCCGTTCGATCCGCTGCTGACCCGCCGGAACGTGGTGCTGCGCGGGGCCCAGCTGGCCCCACTGTTGGGGCAGGACTTCGTGCTGGAATCCGGCGGCTCCTCGGTGGCCCTGCACGGCGGGCGGCACGCCCAGCCGTGCGCATGGATGAACGAAATGCTCGCCCCCGGCGCCCATCCGGCCATGCGTGGCCGCGGGGGCATCCGCTGCCGGGCCGTCTCCAGCGGCTTCCTGCACCGGGGTCCTGCCGTGCTGGTCAGCCCGGTGCCGCTGGACCCTGCCCAGGCAGGCGAGGCCAGCGTCCTGCGGCCGTCGCGGCTGCCCTAGCAGGCCCTGCCCTGCAAGACGCGCTGGCAAGACGGACGACGGCGTCACGCACGGCACGCTTTCGGCCCACTTTGGGCGGGGAAGCCCCGGAAACCCGGGCCTCCGCCGTCGTGCGCTGCCTGAAAGCCTGCCTCGCGTGACGCCTGCCGCGGCCTACCGTTTCCGGTGGATCGACTTGTAGCTCAGGTAGGCGTTGAGGCCCTCGATCCCGTACTCGGTGCCCAGCCCGGAGTCGTGCCGGCCGCCGAACGGGGCGGAGTGGTTGGAGGCGAAGAAGTTCAGTCCCACTGACCCCGTGTCCATGCGGTCCGCCACGGCGAGCGCGGCGTCCTCGTCCCGGCCGAACACCAGGCCGCCCAGTCCGAACTCGGTGTTGTTCGCCAGTGCCACTGCCTCCTCGACACTGCCGCCGGCGTCGTTGTATTTGAGGATGGTGATCACCGGACCGAAGATCTCCTCACGGGCTATCCGCATGTCCGGGGTGACGCCGGCGAACACCGTGGGCTCAATGAAGTAGCCGTTCTCCAACCCTCCGGTGAGCGACGCAGGGCGCCCTCCGGTGGTGGCGCGGGCGCCTTCAGCCAGCCCGGACTCGACGTACTCCATGACCGTCCGGTACTGCGCCTCGGTGGCGCAGGGGCCAAACACCGTGTCCGGATCCAGGGGGTCGCCCTGCTTCCCGGCGGCGATGGTGGCCGTGACCATGTCCACCACCTCGTCGTACCGGCTGGCCGGCGCCAGGATGCGGGTGGAGATGTAGCAGGTCTGCCCGGTGTTCCGCATGGAGGACTTGATCAGCACCCGGGACATGGCGTCCAGGTCCGCGTCCGGCAGCACGATGGCGCTGGACTTGCCACCCAGCTCCAGGGTGACCGGACGCAGCAGCTCACCGCAGGCGGCGGCGATTTTCCGGCCCACCGGCGTCGAGCCCGTGAATGCCACCTTCGCCACTCCGGGGTGCTTGACCAGCACGTCGCCCAGCCGGCCGGAGCCGGTGACCAGGTTGACGACGCCGGCCGGAACGCCTGCTGCGGCAATGGCATCGATGATCACGCGGATGGACAGCGGGGTGGGCGACGCCGGTTTGATCACCACGGTGCAGCCGGCCAGCAGCGCCGGTGCCAGCTTGATCATCACCAGGTTGATGGGAAAGTTCCACGGGGCGATCAGGGCGCAGACGCCCAGGGGATCGCGCCGCACCACGGATTCGCCGCCGCCGCGGGGGAAGGGACGGACGTCCTCCTGTTCCAGGTATCCGGCCAGGGCGGCGAAGTAACGCAGGATCCCGGCGGCGTTGGCGGCGGCGCCTGAGGATTCGGCCACCGGGGATCCGTTCTCCCGCGAGTTGGTCAGGGAAAGTTCGTCGGCGCGCTTCTCCACTTCGTCGGCGATCCGGAGCAGGTAGGCGGCCCGCTGGGACGGCGCCAGCCGGGGCCATTCGCCGTCGAAAGCCTTCTGGGCGGAGCCGACGGCGGCGTCCACGTCCTCCGGCGTGCCGTCCGGCACCGAGCCCCAGACTTCGCCGGTGGCGGGGTCGGTGACCGGATTCCGGCCGGTGCCCCGGGACCGCTGCCAGGCGCCGTCGACGTAGATGGTGTCCACGTGGGTGTGCGGCAGGGCCAGGCCGGACCGCGTGGCCACGGCCGGTGCGCCGGCCGGTGCGTCATGCGTGGCGGAGGTCATCGGATCACCGCCGTCTTCAGCAGCGCGTTGGACCGGGCAAGGTCCGCGGTGGCCATGTCGAGGGCGGCCCCGGTGATGAGCTCGGGGATGATTTCGGCGGCCAGCCGGTCCGTGTAGGTGGCGGGATCCATCCCGAACCAGGAGGAGGCCAGGGCGATGCCGGCGTGGTCGAACCGCCACAGCCTGTCGGCGTCACGCATCAGCGCGTCCTCGAGGGAGCGGGCCACGGGCCGGGTGTCGTGGCCGTCGATGATTGCGCAGACCTGGTCCACGAACCCGGGGGCGTAACCCAGTCCGGGAAGGACCCGGCGGGCCACGTCGCAGCCCTGCTTTTCGTGCTCATAGCGGATGGTGGCCTTGCGCCAGTCCCCCGTGAACCCTTCCGAGAGGATCCGGGACTCATCCACGTGGGCCCAGCCGGTGTCGTGCAGCAGCGTGGCCACCCGCACCAGTTCGGCATCCGCGTCCGGGTAGGCGCGGCACAGCCGTTCGGCGAAGGCAAGGGAGATGGGGAGGTGGATGTCGTTGCCGCGGGTCCTGGTCTCGTGGACCACTGCCTTCCAGAGCGCGTCGAGCGAGTCCAGGGCCGCGGGCGTGCCGGTGATGGGAGTGGTGTCCACAGGTCCTGCGGCGGGGATGGGGCGGACGCTGTATTCGGCGGCGAAGGCATCGGCCAGGGCGTCGCCGGTGTCCGGTGCGGCGCTGCCGGCGGCGAAGCCGGGCTCCGCCGGGGCAAACGGCGTCTTGGGGGTGCTCATAATGCTCCTTCGGGTTGGCTGGCCTGGCGGCTAGCTGTCCGTGGTGATGGTCTTGAGTTGGGTGCCGGGGTCCGCGGCGGCCACGGCGGGAATGTTGAGGCCCTTGGCGAGTGCGTTCTTGACGGCCATGAAGTCCAGCGGCGCGTTGACGCAGTCCGCGGCGATGATGCGGCCCTGCCGGTAGTAGAGGACACTGAATTTTCCGCGTTCCCGGTCGTTCCGGACCACAGTCTGGTCGTAGCCGTTGCACAGGCCGGCGATCTGCAGCTTGAGGTCCGCCTGGTTGGACCAGAACCACGGGATGCCGGCGTACTCCTCGCGCCGCCCGGTCAGCGAATACGCGGCCACCTTGGCGTGCTCGATGGCGTTGTTGACGCTTTCCAGCCGGATCCGTTCCCCGGGCTCGGAGCCGGGAACGGGGTTGGGCATGTTGGCGACGTCCCCCACGGCCACCGTGGTGCCGTCGGAGGCCAGCGCGAACCGGTCCACCACCACGCCGTTGTCCACGGCCAGCCCCAGCTGTTCCGCCAGTTGGGTGTTGGGGATGACGCCGATGCCGATCAGGACGATCTGTGCCGGCAGTACCGTCCCGTCCTGGAGTTCGACGGCGGCAACCCGGGTGCCGCCGTCGTCAGCGGTGAAGCGCGCCGCACTGGTGTTGAGCCGGATGTCGAGGCCGCGTGACCGGTGGGCCAGCAGGAAGTATTCGGCGGTTTCCTCTCCGACGGCCCTGCCCACCAGCCGCGGCCCGAACTCGAGCACGGTGACATTTTTCCCCATCTTCTGCAGGCTGGAGGCGGCCTCGAGGCCGATGAACCCGCCGCCGATCACCACCACATCCGTGGCGTCGCCCACTTTTGCCTTCAGGGCCAGGGCGTCGTCGGCGTTGCGGAGGTAGAGCACACCGTCCAGGCCGATGCCCTCGATCTCCAGTTTCCGGGCGCGGGCGCCTACGGTGAGGGCCAGCCGCTTGAACGGAAACTCCCGGCCCGAGGACGCATGTGCCACTCCGGAGCCGTCCGCTTCCTTGTCGATCCGGACGATGTATTCGCCTTTGACCAGGTCCACGTTGTGCTCGGCCCAGTAGTCGTTGGACCGGAAGATGAGGGATTCGCTTTCCACGGTGCCCTGCAGGAACTCCTTGGACAGCGCCGGCCGCTGGTAGGGCCGGTGGTCCTCGTCCCCCAGCAGGGTGATGTGTTCGTCGAAGCCGAGCGCCCGGAGCGATACGGCCAGCTGCACGCCGGACTGGCTGGCGCCGATGATCAGGAGCCCGGTCCTGGTGGGGACCGTGGCCGTTCCGGCTTCCTGCTCCACTGCCTGCGTTCCCATGGCTACACCTGGGTTTCGGGGGTGGTGACGAACAGTTCGAGCTCCTCCGTCAGGCGGAGCTGGCAGGACAGCCGGGAGTTGTGCTCACGGTCCACGGCGGTGCCGTAGAGCATCTCGTCCTCCATGTCCTCCATGGGAGGAAGTTGCGAGGCGCAGTCCTCGCGGACGAAGACGTGGCAGGTGGCGCAGGACAGCGAGCCGCCGCATTCGGCCACGATGCCGGGGACGCCGTTGCGCACCGCGGTTTCCATGACCGAATCGCCTGCATTGCCTTCGACGTCCCGGACGGTGCCTTCTGCGTCGGTGAAGTGAACCGTTGGCATTGTGGTCCTCCTTGGTTGAAGTTGGTTGGGTGGTGGCGGGGTGGCCGGTCAGATGAACTGCCGGCCGCCGTCCACCACCATGGTCTGGCCGGTGTAGTAGGAGCTGTCGGGCCCGGCGAGGAACAGGGCGGCGCCCACGATGTCCTCGGGCTGGCTGGCGCGCTTGATGGCCCCGCGGTCCACGCCGTAGTTCTCGGCGTTTTCCATGAGCCCGTAGCTGGCTTCGGTGAGCGTGAACCCCGGGGCGATGGCGTTCACGGTGATCCCCCGCCGGCCCAGTTCCTTGGCCATGACCCGGGTGAGGGCCACCACCCCGCCCTTGGAGGCGACGTAGTGCGCCCATTGCTCGGAGCCGCTGAAGATCGTGGCGCTGGAGAGGTTGATGACCCGGCCGCCATCGGCCAGGTAGGGGCTGGCGGCGCGGGTCACCAGCCAGGGTCCCTTGAGGTTGACGTTCATCACCAGGTCCCATTCGGCCGGATCGATGTCCTCGAAGCGGCTGCGGGTCACCCCCGCGTAGACCGCCGCGTTGTTGAGGACGACGTCGATTCGCCCGTTCCCGAACTCCGCGCAGCTTGCGGCGAGCTGCTCCGTGGAGCCGGTGTCGGTCACGTCGGCGGCGAAGGCTGCGGCGCGGGCGCCGGCCTGCCGGACCAGTTTGGCGGTCTGTTCGGCGCCCTCGAGGTTGATGTCGGCCACCGCCACCCGGTAGCCGCGGCCGGCGAAGCCGAGCGCGAACGCCCTGCCCAGCCCGCCGGCGGCTCCGGTGATGAGGACGGTTTTCTCCTTCATGCCCTCAGTGGAATATTCTCCTGAGGGCATGTCCAGATCAGACATGGCTATGGCTGTGGGCGCCGGGTCCGGCAACCACAAGGTCGTCCTCGGCGTCCAGGATCTGGACCGTGCCCTTGGTGCCGTCCACACGCAGCCGCTGGCCGGTCTTGATGGTGGTGGACCCGGAGCCCGTTCCGGTAACCGCGGGCAGGCCGTACTCCCGGCACACGATCGCGGCGTGGCTCATCATGCCGCCGATGTCCGTGACCGTGGCGCTGATCTTGCCGAAGATGGGGCCCCAGGACGGCGCCGTCACGGTGGCCACCAGGATTTCGCCCTGCTGCACCTCGGAGAGCTGGTCGGCGTCGGTGACCACGCGGGCCAGGCCTTCCACCACGCCGGGCGAGGCGGCCATGCCGCGGAGCCCGCCGCCTTCCACTTCCTCGCCGGCTCCCAGCCACTGCTGGACCTGCTCGGTGGTGATGCCCCAGAGCATCCGGGTGAAGGGTTCGGTGATGGACGCCGGCGGGGTGTTCAGTGCAGGCGCGGGGCGGGCGGTCTTGAGGGCGTCCACGATGCCGCGGCGGCGTTCGATTTCCTCGGGCCAGTAGTCGGGGCCGATGGGCTTGGCACCCACGCCCCAGCCGGTGACGAGGTCGAAGAGGGCGTCGCGAACCTCGTTGCGGCCCAGGTAGAGCAGGTCGTCCGGCTGGGTCCAGAAACCCTCGGCATGCATCATGCGGGAGAGTTCGCGGATCTTGCGCCAGAAGACGCCCATGGTCCAGTGCTCGATGTAGAAGTTGTGGTTCTCCACGTAGGGGTAGGCGGTGGCTGCGAGGCCGCGCTTGGCGTCGAAGACGGCCTGGTTGTCGCCTTCGAGGAGGTCCCGGTATTCCTCGATGATGCGGTCGCGTTCGGCGATGAGCGCCTCAACGGGGCGCATGATCTCCTGGCCCTCGTCCACGCGCCGGATATAGTCGGCTATGTAGCCCAGCGGGATTTCCTGGTTCACGTTCCAGTACTTGTCGTGGCCGTAGAAGCCGTTGCCCACGGTGAAGTTGAACCACGGGTCCTTGGCACCTTCATACTGGGCCAGCCAGCGGTCCCCGCCCGGTGCGGCGGCGACGGCACCCAAAGTAGCCTCGACGTCGTCCGTGTTTCCGAAGTGGGGCTGCAGGCCCAGCTCGACGGCGAGCTTGGCGAGCTGCTTGAGCTCGTCATCGGGCCGGAACAGTTCCATGTCCACGCCCTGGACCATGCTGGCGATCGACTGGTCCGGGATGTTGGGGAAGACCTGCTTGCAGAAGTTGAAGAAGTCCAGGTAGGCGATGTAGCCCAGGTTGAGGAACTCGAAGTGGTACTGCCAGTTCTGGTAGGCCAGCTGGATGAGCCGGTCGTAGCTTTCCAGAAGCTTCTCGGAACCGTCCTTGCCCTTGCCGGAGGTGATGTCCTCGAGCGGGACCATGTCCGGCAGCTTGGCGAAAGAGATGGCTTCCATCTCGGCGATGGTGCCCTTGACCTTGACGTGCCAGTCCTTGAGCAGCTGCTCCCAGTTCTGGAAGTAGTGGCCGACGCGCTGCTCGAACAGCGGCACGCGGGCGGCGATCTGGTCCTCCGGGACGGGAATGGGGGACATGTAGAGGTAGCCCAGGTGGATGCGGAACTCGATGCCGTTGGCGTTGGGGATCATGAGGTGCCTGGCGTTGTACTGGCCCAGGCACTTGACCGCGAATTCGCCGCCGATGGTCTCGAAGGGCTTGAACACAGTGGGCCAGTGCTGGCTGTCGCAGAACCAGAACTTGGCGTCCTCCTGCTCCTTGAGCTTGTCCTGGAACACCAGGTAGTAGGGGTAGATCTTTTCCCAGCCTTCGGCCCCGGCGGGAACCGGCAGTTCGGAGGGCTTGGGGAACGACTTCATGGACATGGCGGTCCTTTCAGGAGGGCTCGGCGGTGAGCCTTGGTGGGGGTGAAGCCTCGGACGGGGGTCAGGCAGTCGGCTTGAGCGCGGGGGTGCTCAAGCCGCTGAAGTAGCCGCCGGTGACGACCGGCTGGGGCGCGGTCACCGCGGCAGGCTTCGAGGAGTGGACCGTTTCCGGCCGGGACTGCAGGAGGAGCAGGTTTTCGCCGTCGGGGAGGTCCGCGTCGAGGGCCCACTCAATGTCCTGCGGGCACTTGTAGTGCTTCTCGGCCCGCTTGGCCATCTGGGCGACGGCGGTGAGCTCGGCGTCGGTGAGGCTGCGGCGGCCCCGGCGTTCGTCGTCGACCTCGCGTTCCACCAGGCCCTTGGCGCCGGCGTCCGGGACCAGCTCGGCGTGCTTGTCGCCCAGGTGTTCGGTGACGACGGCGAGGGTCACCTTGTCCAGCACGATGTTGTCCGGGGTGACCTGGCCGGAGACCACCATCTCGCCCACGCCGTAGGAGGAATCGATGGTGATCTTGGACCGGTCGCCGTTGGTGGGGTCCATGGTGATGGCCACGCCGGAAACCTTGGAATTGACCATCTTCTGCACCACCACGGCCATGGACAGGCCTTCGTTGGGGATGCTGTTCTTGAGCCGGTAGATGATGGCGCGGGAGGTGTAGAGCGAAGCCCAGCACTGGCGGATGTGGTCGGTGACTGCCTTGACGCCGTCCAGCCAGAGGTAGGTGTCCTGCTGCCCGGCGAAGGAGGCGTCCGGCAGGTCCTCGGCGGTGGCGCTGGAGCGCACTGCCACGGGGACGGGGGCGTCGAAGCGTCCCATCAGGGATTCGTAGGCGGCGATGGTCATGCTGCGCAGTTCTTCAGGGACGGGGCGGGAGCAGATGTCCTCGCGGATGGACGCGGACACCTGGTCCACCTGCCGGGTGTCCTCAGGGTCCAGCCCGGCCAGCAGTTCGTGGATCTTTGCCGTGATGCCGGCTTCGTCCATGAAGGCATCGAACTGCGCGGTGGTGACGACGAAGCCGGGCGGAACGGGCATGCCGGCGGAGGTCATGGTGACCAGGGACGCTCCCTTGCCGCCGAGGTTTTCAAGCTTCGGCTCGATGCCGCCGTCGAAGAACTGGACGTAATCGTTGCTGTGCATGGTGCTTAGGCCTTCCAGGTGACAGGAACGGTCTCGGGAACACGGAAGGAGAGGTTTTCGCGGAAGGCGATGTCCCCGGGGGCGTCGAGCTGCAGCCCGGGGGCGAGCCGGGCCACCTCCTCGAGCGCGATTTTCGCCTGCAGCTTGGCGAGCATGTTGCCCAGGCAGTAGTGGATGCCGAACCCGAAGGAGAGGTGCTCGCGGGCGTTCGGCCGGGTGATGTCGAAGTCCTCGCCGTCGGTGAACTTGGTTTCGTCGCGGTTGGCGGATCCCATCAGGAGCAGCAGCTGCGAGCCCTTTTCGATCGGCACGCCGCCCACCTCGGTGTCCTTGAGGGCCTTGCGGCGCCACCCGACGATGGAGCCGGCGTAGCGGAGGACCTCGTCGATGGCGGCGGGGATCTTCTTGGGATCCGCCACCAGCTGCTGCCACTGCTCCGGACGGGCCAGGAGCTCGCGCAGGGCGTTGGAGATGAGGGTGGTGGTGGTCTCGTGCCCGGCGAAGAGCAGGCTGTAGAGGACCGAGGCGATCTCGTGGTCCGAGATTTCGGCGCCGTCCTGCTGGGCCTTGACCAAGTCTGCGGTGAGGTTGTCGCCGCCCTGTTCGTGGGCCAGGCGGACCAGTCGCAGGCATTCCTGCCAGTACTCCACCAGGTTGTGGGCGTGCGGGATCTGCTGTTCGTCGCTGAGGTCGCCCCAGGTCATGGCCGCGCGGGAGTCGGACCAGCGCTTGAACGTGTCCACCTGGGAAACGTCCGCCCCGATCAGGGTGAGGATGGTGATGGTGGGAACGTCGTAGGCCAGGTCCTTGACCAGATCCCCGCGGCGCTCTCCGCGGGACAGCATCTTTTCGAGCAGGTCCACCACGTTCTGCCGGATGAACGGTTCCAGCGCCTTGTAGCGGCGGGGCGTGAAGGCTTTCTGCACTACGGCGCGGATGCGGGTGTGCTCCGGCGGACGGCGCGCGGACAGGCCGGAGTAGGCGGTGAAGCCGCCCTCTTCCATGATCTTTTTCGCAGCGGGTCCGCGTTCCCGGACCGGGGCCTGGGCGTTTTCGCTGGAGAACGTTTCCCAGTCCTCGAAGACGGCTTTGATGTCGTCGTACCGGGAGACGACGTACAGGCCTGTGCGCTCATCGAACATCACGGGCTGCTCGGCCCGGAGCTCTGCGTAGGCGGTGAAGGGATCCTTCATCTGGAAGGGTTCGTAGCCGTGGTGCCCGGCGGGGGCTTCGGCGCCGTACCCGAAAGGACAACGGCCAGCCGTTTCTGTCGACGATGACATGTTGACTCCTGGTGACTTGGCTCCGCCCGGCGCCTCGGGCGGCGGGGGTTTCTTAGTGACCAGTGTGGTCCACATCACCGGGCGGGGACAGCGCCGGCTTCCACTGGACGGAAGCGAACGTCAGAAGCGCGGGGCTTTGTGGACGCCGATCAATGTCTCCAGGGGGATCCGCGCGGTGGCCTTTTCGATTTGGGCTGAGATGCCCTTGAGGACGGGAAGGTACCTGGTCATGGTGGATGCCTGGGCGGTGGGCAGCACCAGGCCGATCGCGGCGCCGATCCGGCCGGTATGGAACACCGGGACAGCAATGGAGCACGAGCCAAGCCGCACTTCCTCGAGGGTGGTGGCGTAGCCCTGCGCGTGGATGTCCGCCAGCTCGGCGGTGAATTTCTGCGGATCGATGTGGGTGTGGGCGGTGGCGCGTTCCAGGTCCCGGTGAAGGTAGGCGTCGCGCACCCAGTCGTCTTCGAACGCCAGGATGACTTTCCCGACGGCGGTGGCGTGCATGGGAAGGCGGCCGCCCACCCGGGATGCGCGGGGCACACGCTTGGAGCCGTAGACCCGGTCGATGTAAAGGACCTCATTGCCGGCACGGATGGCCAGGTGTGCGGTCTCGCCGGTCAGTGAGAACAGGTCCTGGATGTAGGGGTGGGCGGCATCGCGCAGCTGGCGGCCGGTGTTCTGCGCCAGCTCCCACAGCCGGATGCCCAGCTGGTAGCGGCCGTTCGGTTCCCGCGACAGGAATCCCCAGTCGGTCAGTTCGTTCACCAGGCGGTGCGCGGTGCTGAGGGGGAGCCCGGATTTGTCCGCGATATCGGTCAGGCTCAGGGCGCCCCGGGACGTCTCGAAGGCTTCCAGGATGGACAGCACTTTGGACGTCACTGTCCGTCCGGGGTCGCGGCTGCCGCCGGCCATGGGGCCTCCTCGCTCCTGGCGCTGGGCCCAGGGTGCCGGCAGCGTCCGGAAAGAGTCTAAGCGCGGGAACGCCTCCGGGCCGCGCCGGTTTCCAGGTCAGCCAAGCAGGCGTTGCCGCTGCGGCCAGAGGGTGACCGATTCCAGTGCCGACAGTGACCGCGCCACGGACTGCGCCTCCGCGGTGAACAGATGGCCGTGCACGCGCTGGGAGCACAGCCGCAGGGCCTGCCCGCGGTCCAGCCCGAACCAGTCCATGACGGTGTCGAGGCCGTGCGGGCTGAGGCGCCAGGTCTTGTCCGCGTCCTTGACGATCGCGTCCTCGATGGAGAGGGCCTCCCGCCGGGAATCGTGGCCGTCGATGATGTCCAGGATGGCGGGGATCCTGGTGTGGTCGTAACGGCACTCGGCGAGGATGTCCGCGGCCAGGCGCGCCCCCTCCTTTTCGTGCAGCAGCACCAGGTCTGGCCTGCCGCCGGTGCAATGGCGGCGAGGACGTCACCGGGCGCGACCTGTGACCAGCCGGTGTCGTGCAGCAGGATGGCTGGAAGCACCACCGCGGCGTCCGCTTCCGGGTGGGCGTCCAGCAGGGCGCGGGCCAGGCCGAAGGCATAGAGGGTGTGGGCGTCGTTGTCCCGGACCTGAAGGTACGGTGCGGCGAGGTCCCAGATCCCTGCCAGCACCGGGTCCAGCCCGATGACCCCGGCCGGGCGCGGCTCGATCCCGGAGGCAACAGCGGCGGCGTCGAGGCCTGAGTGGTTGGCGGCGGGCTGCAGCTTCGTCATTCCTACAGCCTGCCTGGCAACGGGAGCGCGGGCAACGGGCGGCTTCTGCCCAGTGGAACCGGACGGTGGGCGGACGACGGCGTCACGCATGGCACGCTTTCGGCCCACCCGGGGCGGGGAAGCCCCGGAAACCCGGGATCCCGCCGTCGTGCGCTGCCTGAAAGCCTGCCCGGCGTGACGCTATCCCGCCTTCAGCTCACATGATGGCGGTGGCGTTGGCCGGGGATCCGGTGCCGCCGGTAATGTTCAGCGGCTTGATGCTGATGAACGCGTCCCACCTGCCCGAGCTGCGCATGTGCCGAGCCAGCGGGCCGAGCCGCCACAGCTCGCCCAGGGGCATGCCGAGCTTGGCCAGGAGCTGCTGGTGCATCATGCCGTGGTCGTTGACCGCGGACTCCCGGTAGGGGCTTCCCGGGACCGCGGGGAGGCACTCGAAGGCAAAGTTGTCGGCGGCGATCACGGCAAACCGGCTGTCCCACGCCCACGCCACGAACTCCTGCGACTGCGCTACGCCCGTTGCCTTCCGGCTCTCACGGAGCCGCTGTTTCCCCTCCGGGTCCAGGGCGAGGAACCAATCGCACCACCCGGTGTGGAGCATGAGAATGTCGCCGGGACGGGTGGCCAGGGACTGGGACTCCATGGCCGCGTGGACCAGGTCGAAACCCAGCGGTTCCCCGGCTGCGTGGTCGATGGGCTGGCCCATGCCGTTCCGGAAGCCCTCGAGGTCCACCAACACGCCCCGGCCAGTGATGGGGTGTTCGGCCCATTCCTGGATCCCCAGGTCCCGGGTGCCTTCGGTGATCCGGTGGTCCGGGACGCCGTTGTAGAACCCCACGTCATCGGCCCGGCGGTGCCGGAGCCCGTCAATCTGGGTGGATCCCTGGAGGAAGTACCCGTCCAGATAGTCGTCCCGGTGGGCAGGATGGGAGGAGTACATGGTGTGCCGGGGTGCACCGCGTTTAAGCGACATGCCCGGATCAAAGGCGTCAGCGGGATAGTCCAACCCGAACACGGTGCCGGTCCGGATGCTGTTCCTGGCTTCCAGGACGGCCGCGGGGGTGATGAAGGACGGTGTACCCCTGTCCGGGGCCGGAAAGAGGCCCCAGGATGTTCCCGCCAGGTTGCCCTCCCTTGCCAGGAGTTCCGCGAAGGTGGGAAATGGTTTGTGGGCAGTCATCGGCTCGTTGCTTCCTGTTTCTCCCCTGCCTCTTTCCGGGGCTGCCCGTAGCTGAGCAGGAAGCCTGCCACCGCGCACGCCGATGCGGCAATGCAGAGGGGCGGTTTGATGACGTTGTTGAAGAACTCGAGCCAGCCGTTTTGCCCGGCCACAAGGCCCGCGGCCTGCCCGGCCACGAACAGGACGCCGCCGATGAGGAGGACTGCGAGGGTGAGGGTGAAGACGGTTCCGGTGATCCTACGGGATGTGTTCATGGTGGTTCCTTAGATCGGCAGGACGCCGAGGATGATCAGCACGCCGATGACCAGCAGGGGCAGCGCATAGTGGGTGAGCAGGCGGGCGAAGGTCTTGATGGGGTTGACGTCCGCGATGCCGCAGGCAACATAGAGCGGCGCGCCCCCGGGCGGGACCGCGGCCTCGCAGGAGGAGAACACCAGGACAGCCACGGCAGCGGTGGTGGCCGGAACACCGGCCGCAACGAGGGCTGCGACACCGACCGTTCCGACGGCGGCCATGGTGGCTGTGGCGGACAGCGGGGCCGCGACCGCGATGACGATCAGCCCGATCAGGATGGCGAGCAGCCAGAGGGGAAGGTTCATCCCGTTCAGCAGGGCGGTCATTTGCTTGGGAAGGCCCGTGGCGGCCAGGGCGTTGGCTCCGGCGAAGGCGAAGAGCACCGTGACACCCACGATGGCGAACCGCGGAGCCGAGCCCTGCAGCAGGTTTCCCCAGTCGCGCCCGGTGCGGGGCAGCTGCTTCCTGCCCAGCAGCGCACCGGTGATGAGGAGGACCACCGGGATCCACACGATGACGCTGACGGACTTGCTGACATCGCCGCCGGTCCAGTCCGAGAGCGCCGAGGTCAGGAAGCCTGAGGTGATGACCAAGGGAATGGCGACGACGACGAACAGCAGGAGCGTGGCCCACCCCTGGCGGAACGCAGCCCGTAAAGGCAGGCGGTGGGCGGCGTCGAGCGGTGCCATCCCGCTCTTCCTGATGAGCAGCCAGGTGACGATGAGCCGGTGCAGGAAGCACCACAGGCCGCCGAACAGCAGGGGAAGGACCAGGGCGTTGATGTCCAGCAGAGGCCCCACCGTTGCGGAACCGACCAGGACGAACATGGAGGCACTGAACGGAAAGGTGATGCCCATGCCGGCGTTCCCGGCCACGAGGGTTGCGGCAGCAGGCTTGTCGAGCCTGGACTTTTCCATCCAGGGAATGGTCACCGAGCCCACCGTCGCGGCGATGGCCGCCTGGTTGTGGACCACTCCGCCCAGGCCTGCCGAGGCCACGGTGGAGACCCACGCCGGACCGCCCTTCACCCCGCCGATCAGCGAGTTCAGCAGGTCGATCAACCGGTCCAGCACGCCGCCCTTATCCAACAGGTAGCCCATGAAGACGAACGCCATGGTGGCGTAGACAATCTCGTCGGTCGCTGCCGAGTAGAACGCTGACCAACCCACCTGTGCCGCGGCGGCCCCGGTAAACGGCAGGACCACCAGGAAGCCCAGGATCATGGCCTCCCCCACGCTGCGCTTGATTGCAGTCGTCCAAAGCAGGATCACGGCAAGGTAGGCGCCCAGTGCCCAGATGCCGATCATGCTGCTGCTCCTAATAACGGAATGCTTGTTGCTGTTGAAATCACGTATTTCCCGTTCCTGATTGTGCCCTGCTGCGCGGTCAGCGCAAGGCCGGTTCCGCGTTCTGGGCCATCCGGGCGAGGGCTGCGGCGGAGGCGGTGGTCATCTCGGCAGGGACGCCGAGGTCCGAGAGGTAGCTGGCGGTATCCTGCATTTCCTTGGAGCGGCGAACGGCGTGCTTGGCGGTTCCGGTGAGGAACCTGTCGATCACTGCCTGGCCATCCCCCGCCAACTGGTTCGCGATCTGGCCGCGGATCCAATCCTCCAGGCCGGCTGCCTTGCCGGCCGTGACCGCTTCGACCACCACGGACGCCAGGCCCTTCATGAGGACGCTGCGCAGCAGTTTGTGGGCCATCGCCGCCCCCGGCTCGCCGGCGGCGATTTCCACCTGCACGCCAAGGGGACGCAGCAGGCCGGCAACGGCCGGGGCGCCGGCGCCGCTCACCATCAGCGGGGTCTTCTCCCCCAGCGCGGAGACGGGGCCAAGGATGGCGACGTCGGCAAAGCCGGCCTTGCTGGGCAGCTGTCCGAGTTCCTGCATGACGCCCGGGGAGGAGGATGTGAAGTCGGCGTAGACGCTGCCGTCACCCAGGACCGGCAGGCATTCCTGCGCCACCTTACGGGCAGCTGCCGCTCCGGTCATCACCAGGACGATGTCTGCCCCGGCACACGCTTCGGCCGCGGTGGCCATCCGAATGACGCCCTCCGGGGTGGTGGGGGCCACGGGGTCGAACCCGGTGACCTGGTGGCCCGCAGCTGCGAGCGCTGCGGCATAGGTGGCTCCGGCTTCGCCGAGGCCAATGACGGTGCACGCTGTCATGGTTTTGCTCTGTTCCTTCTGGTGACGTTGTGGAGGTGGTGCGCTTCAGTTACGGGCGGCGACGATGGCTTGGCGGCGGCCGGTTTCGTCCGCGAACACCGCTTCGGCGGCTTCGGCGACGGCGGCGGCCTGCTCCCGGGGGACAACCACCACGCCGTCGGAGTCACCGACAATGACATCGCCGGGCAGGACGGGGACGCCGCCGAAGGCTACGGCGGTTCCCAGCCTGAAGGGACCGTCCTTGTAGGGGCCGGCGGGTGAAGTAGCCCGCGCAAAGACCGGCATGCCGATCTCACCCAGCGCCTCGGCGTCGCGCGCTGCTCCGTCCAGCGCGAAGCCCGCGACGCCGAGGTTGATGGCGCGCTCCCCGATCAGTTCACCCAGGAGGGCGCGGGATGCGTCGCCGCCGCCGGCGACCACAATGACGTCTCCCGGACGGGCCAGCTGCAAGGCGGCATGGATGCCCTTGTTGTCGCCGGGGCGGGTCCACACGGTGAACGCCGGTCCGGCGAGCTTCGCCCCGGGCCACACGGCCTGGATGGCGGAGTCCGCGACGCCGAGCCGGTCCATGGCGTCGCCGATATTGGCGGCGGGCAGCTTGGCGAGCCGGTCCACGGTTCCCTGGTCGGGGCGGGCAAAGTCGGCGCTGGTGTCAATGGCTGGAGTTGTCATGGTCGGTTCCTTAGGGATGGAGAGGTCAGTCTTTTTTCTGGACCATCGGAAGGACCTTCTTGAAGTCGTCTTCCTGGCCTGCCCAGAACTTCTGGTAGTCGGTGCCGTTGAGGTAGCTGGTCTGCAGGCCCAGGTCCTTCATCTTCTGCACCACGGCCGGGTCCTCGATGGCCTTCTCGATGGCGGCTTCGAGCTTCTTGGCCACGTCAGCCGGGAGCCCGGCGGGGGCGGAGTAGCCGCGGGCGGTGCCGGCGGTCAGGTCGTAGCCGGATTCCTTGAACGTGGGGATGTCCGGCAGCGAGGGGGCGCGGTCCCCGGACATGACGCCCAGCACCCGTGCTTTGCCCTGCTTGCTGAGGTCGTTCACGTCGCTGACGTTGGCCACCAGGACGTCCACGTGCTTGCCCAGGAAGGCGGTGGTGGCCTGCGAGGCCCCCTCGGAGAAGTGGACCGGCGCGAACTCCGAGCCGGTGCTTTCCTGGATCTGGGCCAGGGCGAAGTGTTCGCCGGTCTGGATGCCCGTGGTGCTGGCGGTGAGTGACTTCGGCTTGGCCTTGACCGCTTCCAGCAGCTCTTTCAGGGTCTGGTACGGGCTGTCCGGCTGGACGGCGATGACGGTGGGGTCGATGGCCTGCCGGCCCAGCGGCTGGAAGCTGTCCCTGGTGTATTTCGCGCCGCGGGCCGGGTCCAGGGGTGAGACCACCACCGAGGGGGATCCGGTGGCGCCGATGGTGTAGCCGTCCGGCTTGGCGCTGGTCAGGGCGGTGTAGCCGATCTGGCCGCCGGCACCGGGCTTGTTGATGACCTCAACGTTGGTGCCGAGCTCCTTTTCGAGGACCGGCTGGATGAGCCTGGCGGCGGTGTCCACGGCGCCGCCTGACGAGAAGGCGACAATCAGGTCGATTGACTTGCCCTTCTTGGGGAAGTCGCCGGCGGCTGCGGCGGAGTTGCCGGCTCCGGCGTTGGCGCCGCAGCCGGTGAGGGCGAGCAGGGACGCAGCTGCGACGGCTGCAATGATCTTGTTGCGTGACATGGTTCTTCTCCTTTGAAGCGGTGCGGGAAATGCGGGTTGTGGTGGCGGGTCAGGCTTCCGGGTCCTCCATGAGGGCCTTGGGCTTGCGGAGTTTGAGCAGGGGGCTGCAGATGATGAGCAGGCCCAGGCCGATCAGCACGGCGGAGATGGGACGGCTGGTGAAGACGGTGAAGTCGCCCTGGGATATCTCCAGCGATTCACGCAGGGAGCGTTCCATCAGCGGCCCCAGTACCAGGGTGAGGACCATCGGGGCCAGCGGAATGTCGAGGTTCCGCAGTGCCAGGCCCAGGAGGCCGAAGCCGATCATGACGTAGACATCGAAGACGCTGAAGTTGATGGTGTACGCCCCGATGACCATGAACACGAGGATCACTGCGGTCAGGATCGGGGTGGGCACGCGGAGGATGGAGGTCCACAGCCCCACGAGCGGGACGTTCAGCAGCAGCAGGAGGACGTTTCCGATGAAGAGGCTGGCGATGATGGCCCAGGCGATCTCCGAGTGTTCCGTGAACAGGCTGGGTCCCGGGGTGAGGCCCTGCTGCAGGAACGCGCCCATCAGCACGGCGATGGTGGGCGAGGCGGGGATTCCCAGGGTGAACAGCGGGATGAGGGCAGCGTTGGCGTGGGCATTGTTGGCGGTTTCCGGACCGGCCACGCCTTCGACGGCGCCCTTGCCGAGCTCGGAGCGGAAGCGGCTGAACCTCTTCTCCGTGGCGTAGGAAAGGAGCGAGGACACGGAGCCGGTCATGCCGGGAATGAGGCCCAGGCCGAAACCGACGCCGGTCCCGCGGGCCATGGCGGGTGCACTGCGGCGCCATTCCGTCCTGGACGGGAACAGCTGCCGGAAACCTGGCGCATGCACCACCGGGGTGGGCTCGTTCCGGCGGAAGGAGAGGATTTCGGAGAGCCCGAAGACGCCGACGATGACGGCAACGAAGCTGACCCCGTCCATCAGGTTGTCGATGCCAAAGGTGAAGCGCGGTGCTCCGGCCACGGGATCGATGCCCACCATGGAGATCAGCAGGCCCAGGGCGCCGGAGATCAGGGCCTTGACCATGGACTTTCCCGCCAGGGCGACCAGCAGCGAAATGCCCACCACCATGAGCGCGAAGAATTCGGGCGGCCCCACCAGCAAACCCATCTCGCCGAGCGGTTTCGCGGCGGCGACCAGGCCGACGGTGGCGATGGTGCCGCCGATGAAGGAGCCGACGGCGGCCAGCGTCAGTGCCGCACCCGCCCTTCCCATTTTTGTCATGGCATAGCCGTCGATGGTGGTGATGGCCGAGGAGGCTTCGCCGGGAGTGTTCAGCAGGACGCTGGTGATGGTCCCGCCGTACTGGGTGCCGTAGAAGATGGCACACAGCATGATGATGGACCCGGCTGGGTCCAGGTTGAGCGTCAATGGGATGAGCAGTGCCACGCCCGCGACGGGTCCGACGCCGGGCAGGACGCCGATGATGGTGCCGAGCAGGCAGCCGAGGAAGGCAAACAGCAGGTTTTGCCAGGTCATGGCGGTGGCAAAGCCGCCGAGCAGTTCGTTGAGGGTTTCCATGCCTAGAGTCCGATCAGGTTCAGCGGAGTAAATGCCGATACGGGAAGGGCCACGTTCAGGCCGTAGTTAAAGGCGTAGAAAACGCCCACGCTTCCCGCCAGGGCGATGATCAGTGAGGGCACCCAGGCCCGGCGTCCCCGGATTTTCAGGTGGTAGAGCAGGAACGCGAACATGCTCAGCTGGAAGCCCAGCAGGTCCATCACGGACGCCAGGATGACCAGGCTGGCCACGACGGAGATGACCACACCCTTGTCCACACCCTCGCCCCTGGCGCTCGGCCGGCGGAGTTCCTGCAGGAGCCAGACGGCCGACATTGCCACCAGGAGAGCCCCCATCGCGAAGGGGAACATTCCGGCGCCAGGGCCCAGCGACGTCCACAACCCCAGGGTGGCCGAGCTGACCAGGACATAGATGCCGACGGCGGCGAAGGCGCCGATCCCCGCCAGCACACCGGGCGCGATCCGGACGGTGCTCCCTGCTTTTGTCGTGACTGACTCCGTTGTCATGAGTTTCCTTTTCACAGCGCGTCATTGCGTTTCATAGAATGAAACTATATTGCGTACTGAGAAATAGTGACAGGAGACACAGATACTGTCAAGCGCAAGAAACTTACATAGAATGAAAGAATGGCAACGACGACTTCCACCACGGCCGGCACCGCAGAAGAGGGCCCCAAGTCCTCGAACATGCGCTCCCTCTCGAGGGCCATGGAGGTCTTCGCCGAACTGCAGCGGGCCGAACGGCCGCAGCGGCTCAGTGACCTGGCGCGAAACTGCGGCATGAGCCTGCCCACCACGCTGAGGATCCTCCGGGTGCTGCAGGATTTCGGGATGGTGAGCCAGACGGACAAGTCCTACCGGATCGGGCCGGCCGTCCTGCCCGCCGCACGGAGCTTCCTGGAGAACGATCCCCTGGTGGTCGCCGCGCGCCCCGTCCTGCAGCAGGTGGCATCGCAGACCGGGCTGACGGCGTCGCTGTATTCGCGGCTTGGGTTCGAGCGAATCCTGGTGGCGCGCGTGGACGGCGAGGCACCGCTGCGCTACGACCTGCCGCTGGGTAAGCGACTGCCCCTGACGCTCGGCGCCGCAGGAAAGATCCTGCTCGCATCGGCGTCCGATGACGAACTTCAGCAGGCGGTGGCGGCGGCCGTTGCGGCCGGCCAGGAAGACGCGGAGCTGACAGCGAAGGAACTGCGTGCGCGGCTCCCGGAACCTGGAACCGACTATGCGTTCTCCGCCGATGAGCGTGCCACCGGCGTCCTGTCGGTGGCCGTGGCCGTGCCCAACCGGACGGGCCGGCCCACCGAATCGATCTCGCTCACCAGCCCGGTGGAAGCAGCCAGCGAGGCTACCCTGAAAGCCGGGGTTCCGGAACTGCGCCGTGCGGCCGGCCGGCTCTCCGAGCTGCTGGAGGGCTCCGTCTACTGACCCTCGCGGTCCGCCGCGAAAAGGCGGACGACGGCGTCACGCATGGCACGCTTTCGGCCCACCTGGGACGGGGAATCCCCGGAAACCCGGGGACCCGCCGTCATGCGCTGCCTGAAAGCCTGCCCGGCGTGACGCAAGGACGCGCTAATCCAACTGCACGCCTCGGAGCAGCAGGAGCGTCCCTCCCACCACGACGGCCGACGCCAGGAACACGCCGCCCGCACCCAGCCCGGCGGCAACGACGCCGATGGCGCTGGGGAGGACCACCTGTCCCACCCGGTTGCCGGCGAGCCGCAGGGCCAGCGCCCGCCCCCGCTGCCCGGCCGGCGCCTGCGCCGAAAGCCAGGACATGGTCAGTGGCTGGCCGATGCCCAGCCCCAGCCCCAGCACGGCCATAACACCAAAGAGCAGCCACGCCGGCATGGGAATGGCTGCGGCTGCCAGCGCCGCGGTGGACAGGGCCAGGCTCACCACCAGCAGCCGCATCCGGCCAATCCTCCGGGACACCCGGCCCAGCAGGAGCCGCGACACCATGGAGAAGACGGCGCGGACGGTCAGCATGGCGCCCACGGTTGCCGCGGTAAGTCCACGGTCGGCGCCGAGGGCCGGCAGGTAGACCATGGTCAGGTCCACCACGGCCAGGACGGTGGCGCTGGTGGCGAGGGCCCGGGCCACGCCGGGTGACTTCAGCAGCGATACCGCACTGCCCGTCCCGGCGGAAACGGCCTGCCTTTTCCCGGCGCTGACGTGGGCCGGGACAACAAAGGTGGTGGCGAACAGCACCAGGCTCATGACGACCGAAAGAAGGAAGATCGCCTGGGTGTCGGGACGGATGGAAGCGCCGCCCACCAGGGAAATCGCCAGCGGCCCCAGGGCCTGCCCCAGGGACGCGGCAAACGTCAGGTATCCGAACGCGGAGTCCATCCGGGACGAGGCGGCATTGTTGGCCACCACCGCCTGCTGCCCCACGACGCATGCCAGTTGCCCGGCGCCCAGCAGCGCGGTTCCGATGACCAGGGCCACGATCGAGGAGCCCCACAGCAGCAGGAAGGCAGAGCAGGAGAGGACGACGGCGGACCCGATCGCCATGAGCCGGCGCTCACCCAGGCGGTCCACCAGGCCGCCCGTGGGCACGGCAAGCAGCAGCGGAAAGACGGCGTAGCTGGCGGCGAGCAGGCCCAGGGCGAAGCCGGGGACATCGAGCTCGAGCGCACGGTAGGTGGCGGCCGGGCGGACCAGGAAGGTGACGGCCTGGATGAGTGCGGAATGGACCAGCAGGGCCGTGGACGTGCGCCGTCCGAGTTCACCGATCATGCGCTGGTTGTGGCGCCGGAGATGGCCCGCACCGCGGCGTCCCGGGCGCCCATCACGTGCTCGAAAGCGATGGCGGCAGCCTTGTCCGGATCGCCGCCGGCCACTGCATCCACCAGGGTCCGGTGCTGGGCCAGGGCCTGGTCCCGGCGCTCCTGGGTGCTGTTGGTGAAGTGCCGGTACCGCTCCATATGGCTCGAGATCTGGCCGTGGAAGCGGCGGGCCCAGGAGTTTCCGGCGATCGCGGCGATTTTTGAGTGCAGCGCCATGCCCTGCTGCATGGCGTCATCGGCGAACGTCACCATGGCGGCGTTGCGTTCAAGGATGCCGTGCAGGGCTTCGATGTCAGCAGGCGTCGCTTTCAGGCAGGCGTTGCGGGCCATCAGGGATTCCATTGCCGCGCGGACCTCGTAGAGCTCCGAAATGGCAGCTTCGTCAAGGGCCGGCACCAGCACCCCGCCTGTGGGCTGCTGTTCCAGCAGGCTTTCCGAGATGAGGCGCCGGATGGCCTCACGCGGCGGCGTGCGGCTCACCTGCAGCGCCGATGCCATCGCCGGTTCGTAGATGCGCTCCCCCGGTTTCAGCTCAAGGCTCAGGATCCGGCGCTTGAGTTCCTGGTAGACAAAGTGTGCGCCGGTGTTCCGGGCGGGTGATTCTGGCATCGTTTGTACCTCCGCCAGTCATCATACTTGTATACATCTATACAAATCGTCATTGCGTGCATGCCGCCCTGCCCGGGGCACAGGCCGGCCCACGAAGAAGGAGGGGCAGCACGCGCTGCCCCTCCTTCTGACTGGTTGACTGCGGACCTAAACGCGGCCTGCGATTCGTCCGGTCTTTTGCGCCTCGAGGTCCTCGAGAGACGTGCCCTTGGTGTCGGAGGACATCAGGGTGGCCACCGCGGAGACCAGGCAGATGCCGAGCGTGACCAGCCCGATGGTCAGGGGGATGTTGGCCGAGCCGGGAGGAGCGATTGCGGTGAAGATGCTCGGGAAGAACGACGCGATCATGAGTCCGATGTTCTGCGAGACAGCGAAGCCGGTTACCCGGATCCGCATGGGGAACTGCTCCTGGAAGAACGTGGCGAACGTGGCGTTCCACATCTGGAAGAAGATGCCCTGCACGATGACCACGCAGACGAAGACCAGCGGGAGGCTCCCCTGCTCGATCGCCCACAGGTATCCGGTCACCAGGACGCCGCCGATGACGCCGCCGGCCGCCATCAGCATCCGCCGGCCGATCCTGTCCGAGAGCGCGCCGAACACCGGAATGGTGGCCACGGCCGCGATATTGGCCACCAGCGGCACCCACAGGAACTCGCTGCTGGAGAAGTTGCCGTAGCCCTTCTGGGTGGCAAAGGAGACGCCGAAGATCAGGGTGGCCATGCCGATGACGTTGGTGAAGGTCATGAGGATGCAGCGGAGCAGTGCGCCCGGCCGGGTGCGCAGGAGCTCGGCGAGCGGAAAGCGTTGTTTGGTTCCCTCGGTACCCGCGGTGTAGGCAGGGGGCTCGGTCACCCGGCGGCGGATGAGGTAGCCGGCAAAAATGACGACGGCGCTGAGCAGGAAGGGGATGCGCCAGCCCCAGGCACCGAACTGGTCAGCCGGGAGGAGGGCGGCGAGCGGCAGCAGGACGGCGGTGGCCAGGATTGACCCCACCTGTGTGCCCTGGAGGCTGAAGCTGGCGAAGAAGCCGCGCCGGGCGTCCGGCGAGTGTTCGACGATCATCGCGCTGGCACCGCCGAGTTCGCCGGCCACCGCGAAGCCCTGGATCAGGCGGAGGATCACCAGCAGGGCGGGGGCGAGGAGGCCCACTTGCCCGTAGGTGGGCAGGAGCCCGACCGCAAAGGTTGCGAAGCCCATGAGCAGCATGGCGAAGACGAGCACTTTCTTGCGTCCGTGCCGGTCCCCGTAGGCGCCGAGGACGACGGCGCCTACCGGGCGGGAGACGTAGCCCACCGCGTAGGTTGCAAGGGAGGCGATGATTCCGACGGTGGGGTTTTCCGCGGGAAAGAAGATGGTGGGGAAGATCAGCGTGGCGGCCAGCGAGTACAGCGCGAAGTCGTAGTACTCAAGGGCACTTCCGATCCAGCCGCTCATTGCCGCCTTCTTGGGATCCCGCAGACCCGCCCCAGCAGCTGGACTGGAAGGGGCCACGCGGGTTGGGGTGGTGCTCATGTGCTTGTCCTTCGTCTTCATTGGCAAGGAACCGAAACCCCTGGAAACAGTTGGGGCGGTGTCTGCGCAGAAACCCACGGGGGACGGGCTTGGGCGGCAGCTCTTGAATCGATTCATCCAATATAGAAGGTGACGTGCATTACGTCAACGGGCAAGCGCTATCCAGCCTGCTCTGGGAGCCCCGGCTGCTACCTGCTGGCGTAGTACGCCGCAGCCATGTCCTGCTTGGCGCGGCCCTGTTCTGCCACCCGGTCCAGCCGGGCGGCGAACGCTTCGGCGCCGTCGAGCTTGAGGCCCTGCTCAGCGGCGGCATCGACGATCAGGTGTGCATCCTTGCAGGCGGTGTCCACGGCGAAGGACGCAGGCTCGAGTCCCTCATCCAGGATGAGCCCCATCTTGGTCCGCAGGTAAGGAAGGTCCAGTCCGCCGCCGTCGATTACGTTGAGGAACTGCTGCGGATCGACCCCGAGCGCCTGGGCAAGGGCAACCACCTCGCCGGCGGCGTTGGAGGCGGCAATGACCCAGCTGTTCACCACAAGTTTGAGCCGCGCGGCGGACCCTTCAGCGGGGTCCTGCCCCGTCCAGACGGTTCGGGCGCCAATAGCATCCAGCACCGGTGCCACCCGCCGGCGCACAGCGTCAGGCCCGGCGGCCAGCACCAGGAGCTGGCCGGCTTCCGCGGGCGCGCGGGTGCCTGACACGGGCGCCTCCACCAGGTCCAGGCCGAGCTCCGCGGCCAGTTTGGCCACAGCGGGCGCGTCCTGCACACCCACGGTGGTGGACTGGATCCAGGCCGTGCCTGGCCGGAAGCCCGGGGCTGCAGCCCGGACCACTTCTTCCACCGCGGCGGCGTCATAGAGCATGGTCAGGACCACGTCGGCCGCTTCCACGGCGTCGGCGGGACTGGCGGCACGCCGGGCGCCGTCAGCAGCCAGGGGTTCCGTTTTGGCCGCATCCCGGTTCCACACGGAAACCTCGTGACCGGCCCGCACGAGGTTCCGGGCCATGGCCGCTCCCATGATTCCCGTCCCGAGCACTGCGACTTTGAGCTTGGTATCCATCGAGTCATTCTCCTGGCTGCGTCGATGTCCGGCGTCTACCTACTCAACGTCTCCATGATTCCCCGACTTATTCAAGCGGAGGCATTCCAGAACGCACCCTCCAGTGGAATGTCTGCGCCCCGGCCTAGACTCGTACCCATGAGCGACAGCAACCAGGAAACGATCGGCAGCCCGGAACCGGAACCCAACGCAGGGCTCAACAGGGACCCGGAAGACTGGGTGACCGGGGACGAGCCCATGACGGCAGCCCAGCGCAGCTACCTCAATACCCTTGCACGCGAGGCGGGGGAGGAACTTCCCGCTGACCTGAGCAAGGCGGAGGCGTCAAAGCACATCGACCGGCTGCAGCAGCGCAGCAACCGCGTGGGCGGCGGCGGGGACAGCAGCGCCGGCAGCTAGACGCGGCAAGCGGGCGACGCCGGCACTGACGGCGGCGCCAAAGGCACCGCCGTCAGTGGCAGGCTAAGTTCGAAGACCGGCTTTGTGCCAGAGGGCCGGCTGTGTCAGCCGCCGGCTGAAGGGGCCTACCAGGCCTGGTGTTCGCGGGTGAGGCCGAAGGGGACGGTGTCGCTGAGGTCCACCGTGAACTTGTCGGCGCCATGGCGGGTCACCAGGATGCCGTGGCGGCGGCCGATCAGTGCATGGGCCTTGGCTGCTGCGACCGCGGCGTCCAGCTCGGTGTCCATGCTGTGGCGGTCGGAGACGGTGAGGGTCAGGGGGAAGTTCATGGATGTTGCCTGTGTCTTTCAGGGGATGGGTGGGCATACCCCGCCCAGCGCTCCCCCTGGCTGCATAGGCGGTTGGCGCTTTCGCGCCTCGACCCATGGTGCCTGAGCAAAAATGTGCCAACAACTTTAGATAAATGACGCAGGTCAGCGCCTTGGGCTCCACCATTTGTCCTGACAATTACTGGCCGCAGGGCGCTGTCAATTAGAGTTGAAAGGGAGTGGGAGCCGTTTTCCGGGGCTTCCATCTGCCTCCGAAACCCGCCTCGCGGCCCACCCGAGCCATTATTGCGCGACCGCTGACTGTGCAACGACCTGACAAGGATTCCGCCATTTCCACCGACGCTCTCTTCGGCAATCTGACCAGGATCCGCAACGTCATCCTCCCCGCGCCCGTGCGGAGCGGCCTGAACTCCGGGCGCGGACTGCTGGGCGGCTTCATTGTGGTCCACCTTGTCTTCCTGGTCTTCGCAGCTTCGCTCTCCCTGCGCGGCGAGGCGTTCAGCGACACCTTCATCTACCGCGACTGGGCCATGGCCGGCTTCAACGACGCCAACCTCCGGGGCGGCCCCAGCCCCTGGGTTTATCCCATCCTGGCCCTGATCCCCATGGCTGTTGCGGGCCTCGCAGGCCCTGGACCGTTCTTCTTCCTCTGGGTCCTCATGACAACGCTCCTCAACGGCTGGGCGCTGCTGAAACTCACGGAGCGGGGCCGGAACGCCAACGCCATCCCCGCCGGTTGGTGGTGGCTCACCTTTACCTTCCTCATGGGCTGGCTGGGATTCGCCCGCGTTGACGGCCTCACCGCCCCGCTGGTCCTCGTGGCCCTGGCATACGGCGTCCAGCGCCCGTTCATCGCCTCGGTCCTGCTGGCCATCGGCACCTGGGTGAAGGTCTGGCCGGCGGCCATCATGCTGGCCCTCTTCGCCGTCGTGAAGAACCGCCTGCTGGTGGTACTGGCAGGAATCGCGACGACGGCGGGCGTCGTTGCGCTGGCAGCAGCCCTGGGCAGCGTCCCCAAGCTCCTGAACTTCCTCACCCAGCAGGGCGACCGCGGCATGCAGCTCGAGGCCACCTTCACCACCCCGTGGCTCTGGCTTTCCGTCCTGAATGTGGGCGGCTCCCGGATGTACATGAACACGGACATCAACTCCATGCAGGTGGACGGCCCCGGCACCGCCACCATGTCCGTGCTGATGCAGCCGCTCCTGGTCCTGGCCGCCCTGCTGGTGGCAGGCCTGGCCTTCTGGGCGCTCCACAACGGCAAGCAGCACAAGGTGGCCGGCGGCGTGGACCGGACCGAGCTGCTTCTGGCCGGCGCCCTCGCCCTGGCCGCCGCCTTCGTGGTGTTCAACAAGGTGGGCTCGCCCCAGTTCATGGTGTGGCTGGGCCCCGCCGTCGCCGTCGGCCTGGCGCACAGCTGGCGCGAATGGCGCGTCCCGGCACTGATGCTGATCGCCATCGCCGTGGCCACCTACTTCATCTACCCCCTCTTCTACGACGCCCTCAGCCACAACAACCCGTGGATGGCACTGGTGCTGACCATCCGCAACATCCTGCTGGTGGTCCTGTTCCTGTGGAGCGTCCGGCGCCTGTACTCACTGGGCAAGAAGACCGCCGCACCCGCTCCCGCGCTCAAGGAGACCTGAGATTTCCACAAGGTTCTTTGACCGTTTGGTGACGGTCCGCAGCAAAGTCCTGCCAACCAAGGTGGTGGACTGGTTCGCCCGTCCGTCCAGCGTGTGGTGGGGCTTCGCCGTCGTCCACTTGTACTTCCTGGGCTGGATGGCGTCCTTCTTCCTGAACGGCGATACGTTCAGCGACACCGAGCAGTACCGGCAGTGGGCCATGGCCGGGTACAACCCGGCGGACCTGACCGGGAAGATCAGCCCCTGGGTTTACCCCGTGCTGGCGCAGATTCCCATCTTCGTGGCGAACATCGCCGGGCCAAGCCTCTACCTGCTGGTGTGGTTCCTGATCATCACGGCGCTCAACGCCGTCGGCCTGCTCTACCTCACCCGCCGCCCGCGGAAGGTGACGGGCGTTGCGCCGGCCTGGTGGTGGCTGTTTTTCACCGTCTTCATGGGCTACCTGAGCTTCGCCCGGGTGGAAGGCATCACCGCACCGATCGTGCTGATCGCGCTGCTCTACGCGGCTGACCGGCCCGTGGTGGCGGGCGTCCTGCTCAGCGTGGCCACCTGGATCAAGGTGTGGCCTGCAGCCGTGCTGGTACCCATCGTCATCGCCAGCCACAAGCGCATCCAGGTGGTGCTCGCCGGTGCCGCCGTGACCGCCGTCGTTGGACTGGGGACCTGGCTGACCGGCGGGCTGCCGCACATCATGGACTTCCTGCTCAACCAGGGCGAGCGCGGCATGCAGCTCGAGGCCACGTTCTCCACACCGTGGGTCTGGCTGAGCGTCTTCCACATCGCCGGCTCCAGAATGGCGGACAACACGGCCATCAACTCCACCGAGGTCTACGGCCCCGGAGCCAGTACTGCAGCGTTCCTGATGCAGCCGCTGCTGGTCCTCGCCGCCGTGACCGCCGCCATCCTGCTGGTGCGTGCGATGCGGCGGGGCGCCGAGCGCGAGGAACTGTTCCTTGAGGGCTCCCTCATGATGGTCACCGCGTTCATCGTCTTCAACAAGGTGGGCTCGCCGCAGTTCATCATCTGGCTGGCCCCGGTGATTATCGCCGGCCTGGCCCATGACTGGGAGCGCTGGAAGGTGCCCGCGGCCCTGCTGATGGGCATTGCCATGACAACGTTCGTGATCTATCCGCTGTTCTATACGCCGCTGATCCACGCCCACCCGGTCATGGCGGCCATTCTCACCACCCGTAACGTGCTCCTGGTGGTGCTGCTGTGGTGGTCGGTGAAGCGCACGGCGGAACTGGGCCGCAAGACCTCCACGCGGGTGCCGGCGGAAGCCTAGCTTTTTATGCGGCCGGCCGCCCGGCTAGCGGCTTGCGGACCGGTCGACGGCGGCTGGGGCCTGGGGTGCGCGGGTGCGGCGTGCCGCCCGCCGTTCCACGGCCCACTGCCACCCGCGCCGGGCCAGGTCCAGGGGCTTTCCCTCGATGAGCAGTTTCCGGGTGTGGACGTCCAGCACCAGCAGGTAGAACGTGAAGGCCAGGGCCGTGAAGAACGCCAGGGACGACGCGTCGATGGGCAGTTCCACGAAGGACCAGACCGAGAGCTGGTCCTGCGCGCCGAACACCACGAAGAACGTCACGCCCACGTACAGCGAGCGGATCTGCCAGTCGTCCCGGATGCCGGTGACGGCCAGGAACGGCAGGAACCAGAGGATGTACCAGGGCTGGATGATGGGTGAGAGCATCACTACGGCGGTGAACGCCAGGGCCATCCGGCGCACCGCCCGGGAGTAGTCGCCGCGGAACATCAGCAGCAGGACCAGGGCGATGGCGGCCCACTTCATGGCCGTCCTCAGCCAGGTGGCCAGTGTTCCGCCGGGCAGGCCCAGGGCATTGGCGAGCATCTCCACCTGCTGGCCCAGGAAGCCCGACGGTGAGTAGCCCGTGTAGCCCGGGGTGGGATCCATGATGGCCCAGGTCCAGCCGATACCCAGGTTGTAGGGGATGCCGCTGAGGGCCAGCACGCCAAAGCTGATGCCCGCCGTCGCGCCCCACATTAGGAACTTGCGCGGCCAGGAAGCGGAAGGGCCCGCCCACATGACCCCGATGAACGGCAGCAGCAGCACGGTGATGGGCTTGATGCCGATGGAGGCGGTGACCAGGAGGATGCCCAGCAGGTAGCGGCGGGTGGCGGCCAGGTAGACACCGGCGACGGCGAGCCCCACCATGAGTGCGTCGTTGTGGGCACTGGCGATGAAGCTGATGAGGAACAACGGGTTGGCCACGGAGATCCAGAGGGCCCGTGCACCGTTGATGCCGTGCAGTTCGGCAAGCTTGGGGACGTAGATGACGCAGAGCAGGACGCCGACGCCGGCCAGGAGCCTGAAGAGCAGGACTGACGCGTCGGGCTGGGCGCCGGTCAGCCCCACGACGGCGCGCGCCAGCCACAGGAAGTACGGCCCGTAGGGGGTCCGGTTCTCGGCCCAGGCGGGGTCGGCGCCCAGCGAAAACCAGTTGTTGAGGGTGGAAATGCCCACCTCATACGGGTTCTGGCCCTCCTGGACCAGGCGTCCCTGGCCGGTATAGGCGTAGACGTCGCGGGAAAAGACCGGGACGCAGAACAGCAGCGGCAGGGACCAGGCGGAGATGGCCACCACCACGGACCGCAGCGAGGACTGCCCCCAGTCCCCCAGCCGCTGGCCCAGCCTCAGCCAGGAGCGCATCAGGAGCATGGCGCCGGCCGTCAGCAGCACGGTGGACACGGCAACACCCCACCCCTCGGTGCGGAGCGCGATGACCACCGGCTGGCGGATCATGGGCGAGCCGTTGGCGATCCAGCCCGTGCCGATGGAGCCGACAAACATCATGAGGGCGCCGATGAAACCTTCGATGGTGGCGAGGTAGGCGCGGCCCCTGGCGGGCACGGAGGGGTCGACCGGTTTGCCCGGCCGGCTCTCCGACGTCTCAAGGTGTGACCCGCCTGCCGTCATGATTGTGTGGTCCCCTACTTTGTTACGGCACTGGTTGCACCGGCTCTCTGGGCCGCCCTGCAACCCGGTCATTTTATCAGCCGTGCTTACTGCTGCCCCGGGGCCATGGCCGGGCGGCAAGGCACAGTTTGGCAACAGCGGCGGGTCCCCTACCGAGCGCGCAGCAGCGCCAGGAACTCGTCGGCCATGCCGAGTTGTTCCTCCAACTTCGCACGGCGCCGCGCTGCTTCTTCAATGAAACCGTTCAACTCAGTCCTGATGGCCGTAACATTCTCGCCCGGCTCGGCCGCCTCCAAAGCGTCAATGACCTTCAGGAGCCCGGCCATGGCTTCGAGCGTGAACCCCAGCGGTTTCATCCTGCGGATCAGCAGCAGGCGCGTGAAATCGCGCTCGGTGTAGAGGCGGAATCCGCCGTCGGTGCGGCCGGACGGTTTGAGCAGGCCCACCTCGTCGTAGTGGCGGATGGTGCGCAGGGACATCTGCGAACGGTCCGCGAGTTCGCCGATATGCATTGTGGCCACCACTTCTTCGGCGGTCATCTCTTTCACCATCACGTCACCCATCCGGCTCAACCCTCACGTTAGGGTAGTGTTGCATGCGCAGCCGGCAGTCACCGGCACTTTTCTCTCCACCCCAATTGTCTTCCATGGCAGGGCTGGACCCTTGCGCACCGTGGCGCGCCCAACGTTGCCCACCCGCTCTTTCCTGAGAGCCAAGTCCCTGGAGCCGCTCCTTGGCCGTCGCCGACCGCCCCCGCCCCACCCGGCAGCCGAATACCGTCATGGCCGCGCTGCGCTCTCCGCGGCAGCTGACCCGCGAAGTCCTCGCCGGCATGGTCACCACCCTCGCGCTGGTCCCGGAGGTCATTTCGTTCTCGATCGTGGCCGGGGTGGATCCGATGGTCAGCCTCCTCGCCTCCATCGTGCTTGCCTTGGCGATGTCCATCCTTGGCGGACGGCCCGGCGTCGTAACGGCGGCTGCGGGCTCCGTGGCCCTGGTCATCGCACCGCTGGTGCACGAGCACGGTGTCCAGTACGTCCTGCCCACGGTGCTGCTTGCAGGGGTAATCCAGGTGGTCTTTGGCCTGGCCGGGCTTGCCCGCCTGATGCGGTTCATCCCGCGATCAGTGATGATCGGGTTCGTCAACGCCCTGGGTGTGCTGATTTTCATGGCGCAGGTGCCCCATGTCCTCAACGTCCCCTGGCTCGCCTACGTCCTGTTTGCCCTGACGCTGGCCATTATTTTCGTCCTCCCCCGCTTCACCAAGGTGGTCCCGTCACCGCTGGTGGCCATCGTCGTCGTCACGGCGATCGCCATCCTTGCGGGCCTTGCTGTTCCCAACGTCGCCGACGAGGGGCCCCTGACCGGCCAGATGCCGGGATTCACCCCGTTCCTGGTTCCGCTTGATGTTGAGACCTTCAAGCTGGTCCTGCCCACGGCGCTGAGCGTGGCGTTCGTCGGCCTCATGGAAACCCTCCTCACGGCGAAACTGGTCGATGACATCACCGAGACGCCCTCGCACAAGGGCCGCGAGTCCTGGGGCCTGGGCGTCTCGAACATCCTCGCCGGGTTCTACGGCGGCATCGCCGGCTGCGCCATGATCGGCCAGACCGTCCTCAATGTGAAGACCGGCCAGGCGCGGACCCGCATCTCAACGGTTGTGGCCGGGGTGTTCCTGCTGGCCCTGGTGACGGGGCTGAGCCCGATCATGGGGCAGATCCCCATGGTGGCCCTGGCCGCGGTGATGATGGTCGTGGCCGTCACCACGGTGGACTGGCACAGCGTCAGGCCGTCCACCCTCAAGCGGATGCCACTGCCGGAGACGATCGTCATGGGAGTCACGGTGGCCGTCGTGGTCTTCACGGGCAACCTGGCCTACGGAGTGCTGGTGGGCGTCATCCTGGCGATGGTGCTGTTCGCCCGCCGGGTGGCCCACGTCATCACCGTCGAGCGGAACCTGGCGGACGACGGCGGAAGCGTGCGTTACGAGGTGGTGGGGCCGCTGTTCTTCGGCAGCAGCAATGACCTCGTGGAGCATTTCGCGTACGCCGACGATCCCGCCTCGGTGACCATCGATCTTAGCCGCGCCCAGATCTGGGACGCATCAACGGTGGCCGCCCTGGACTCCATCGAAACCAAGTACGGGCACCACGGCGCCGGGGTCGCCATTGAAGGCCTCGATGAGCGCAGCACCGGCTTCCACCGCCGCCTTACGGGGCATTTGGGCGCCTGACCTTCGGCGCGCGTCCAGGAGCGGGGCCGCACGTCTGCGGTCCCGCTCCTTCGCGCATGACCTAGGAGAACCGCCCCGGCCGGAACGTCGCCAGCATGGGGTGCTTCCGGCCCGTCAGGATTTCACCGGCAAGAAGTTCGCCGGCGATAAGGCCCAGGGTGGCACCGGAGTGCGTGAAGGCAACGAAGCAGCCCGGCACCTGGCCGAGTTCGCCCAGGACGGGTTCGCCGTCACCGGGGATCGGCTTGTAGCCCATCTTCCAGGAGGCCGGCTTGAGTTCCGGATTGCTGGCAACCAGCCTGGAGGCTTCATCAGCCAGTTCCTGCACCACTTCTTCCGGGACGGTGAAGGAACCGTCCGCGTGCTCGGTGATGTGTTCCTCGTACCAGTCGTGGTCCAGCGCGAACGTGCCGCCGGGGTTGGGCCGGAGCGCGGCGCGCGGGGTGTTCATCACGGCGGTGACGTCGTGCTGCACCTGTTTGGTCACCACCAGCATGGACACCGGCGAACCATTGGGGATGTGCACGCCCAGGGGCTGGACGACGGCGGGCGTCGCTGCCCCGCACGCCACCAGGACGGCGTCGGCCGGGTAGGTCCCACCGGACGAGGTCTCCACGCCGGTGGTGCGGCCGCCCTCCACCATGACGGAGGCCTTGCCGGCATTGAGGACCAGTTCGCCGCCACGGGAGTGGAACTCCTCCATCAGGAAGTCGATCAGGTCCGGAAGGCTGACCCAGCCTTCGCCGGGGTTGAAGATGGCGTTGTCCGGTACGGCACTGGAATCGATACCGGGGGTGGCTGTTGCAATCTCTTCCGGAGCCAGCAGTTTGGAGTCGTAACCGATGGACTTCTCGTAAGCGTGCCGCGCCTCGGTCGTTTCAGCCTGCCCGTCCGCGTTCCACATGAGTCCGCCTCCGAACTGGAGCCACTCCCGCTTGGGGTCCGAGGCGAAGAGCGTGCGGTAGCGGTCCACGCCGGCAACCCGCAGTTGGTGGTACGGGGTGGACCGTTCGCCCGCTGAGTTGAGCCAGGACAGGGAACGGCCGCTGGCTTCGCTGGCCAGGCCGCGCTCGGTCAGCAGGATCACGGAGGCGCCTTCGCGGAGCAGGTGCACGGCGGTGGAAACGCCCAGGATTCCGCCGCCGATAATGGCGACGCGCTTGGTGGCTGTGGCAGAGGACATTGGTGTCCCTTTCTGTGGAATTCGTGGTTCTGGGTTGGACGCGAACGGTGCGTCATGGAGAAGAGTTGGGGGGAGCCTCAGGCCAGGGCGTGGATCCCCTCGATGACTTTCAGTACTTCGAGGGGGCCGGCGGGGTCGACGGGCAGCGGCCCCTCCCCGTGCAGGGCTGCGGCCAGTTGCACGTAAAACTGCGGGTAGGCGCCGCGATCGGCAGGAACGGGGGACGTTGCACCATCGATGCCCAGGAGCCCCCAAGACTCCTGGGGGTCGAGGCCATATGCCGGATCCGACGGCGGCATACCCGCTGCGAGCGCAGGTTCCTGGCCGTCAAGACCCCACTTGGTGTACCCGGCCGCGGAGCCGAGGACGTGGAAGCGGGCGCCCGCCTGGGCGGCCATGCCGTTCATCCACAGCCGGGAGCGTACTCCGGAGGCATGCAGCAGTGACACGAAGGCCTCAGTGTCGGCAGCGTCCGGATGTTTCCCGCGGTTGGCCGTCTCGCCGTAGCTCCGTTCCACCGGGCCAAACAACTGGATGGCCTGGTCGATCAGGTGGGCTCCCAGGTCGTGCAGGATGCCGCCGCCCTCGGCAAGGGACACGGTGTCCCGCCAGTTCCCAAACCCTTCCGGCCGCCACCACTCGAACCGTGATTCGAAGCTGCTGACCTGCCCCAGCGCTCCCGAGGCCACGATCTTCCGGAGGGTAAGGAAGTCTGCATCCCACCGGCGGTTCTGGAACACCGTAAGCCGCACCCCGCCGTCGTCCGCCCTGCTGAGCAGTTCCCCACCCAAGGCGGACGTGGGCACGAACGGCTTGTCCACCACCACGTGCAGGCCATGGGCGATGGCCGTCGCGGCCAGTGCAAAGTGGGAGTGCGGCGGGGTGCCCAGGATGACCAGGTCCAGGTCCGCGGACAGGGCGAAAAGCTCTTCCGGAGTTCCAACGATTCGTGCCCGTGGGTAGAGGCGTGCCGCCTCGGCCGCGCGCCCGGGCTGGGCCGTCACGATCACGTCGAGCGAGAAAACCGGGTTGGCCGCGATCAGCGGCGCGTGGAAAACCTTTCCGGAGATCCCAAAGCCGACGACGGCGGTCCGGATGGGTGCAGCGGGAACCGTACCCATCAGAGCACCTCGGAGAGGAAGCGCTGGAGGCGTTCGCTGCGGGGGTTGTCGAAGAGTTGGGTGGGAGTGCCTGCTTCGACCACTTCACCTTCGTCCATGAAGACCACCTGGTCGGCGACTTTGCGGGCGAAGCCCATTTCGTGGGTGACCACCAGCATGGTCATGCCGCGGCGGCCCAGGCCCGCCATGAGGTTCAGGACGCCCTTGACCAACTCGGGGTCCAGGGCGCTGGTTGCTTCGTCGAAGAGCATGACTTCGGGTTCCATGGCCAGGGCGCGGGCAATGGCGACGCGCTGCTGCTGGCCGCCGGAGAGATCGCGGGGGCGGTGGTCGGCGCGTTCGGCGAGGCCTACTTCGGCCAGGCGTTGGCGGGCGCGATCCATGGCCTGGGCCCTGGGCATGCCCTTGACGGCCCAGAGGGCCAGGGCAACGTTTTCTTCCGCGGTGTGGTCCGGGAAGAGGTTAAAGTGCTGGAAGACCATGCCGATGCGGGTGCGCAGGGTGTCCGGGTTTGTGCCCAGGGTGCTGTCGCCGGCGAGCAGCACGTCGCCGCTTTTGGGTTCGTGGAGGCGGTTGATTCCCCGCAGCAGGGTGGATTTGCCGGAGCCGGAGGGGCCGATGATGCAGGTGGTGGTTCCGGGGGCGACCGTGAGGCTGACGTTGCGCAGGACGTCGATGTCGCCGTAGGCCATGGTGACGTTGTGCAGTTCCAGGCTGGAGCCGTGGAAGGTCGGGGCCCCGATGCGGCCTGCTGTGGTGGTGTTCTGCGTGGGGGTGTTCATGTATTGCTCCCGGTGGTGAGCGGCGAGGCCGCATCGAGTTCCTTGACTTCCTTCAGCCCGCTGGTGGGTGGCGCGGCCCGGCGGCGTCCGGTGCGGAACTTGTTGTCGAAGTGGTTTACCAGGTGCGTCAGCGGGACGGTGATCACCAGGTAGAACAGGCCCGCCGCGACCAGGGGTGAGAGGTTGCCGGAGAGCACGGCGGCGTCCTGGCCCACGCGGAAAAGTTCGCGTTCGGTGACCAGCAGGCCCAGGAAGTACACCAGGGAGGAGTCCTTGACGATCGCGATGAACTGGTTCACCAGGGCCGGAAGCACCCGGCGTACGCCCTGGGGCACCACCACCAGGGCCATGGACTTGGCGTAGCTCATCCCCAGGGCTCGGCAGGCCTCGCCCTGGCCCTTGTCCACGCTGAGGATGCCGGCGCGGAAGATCTCGCCGATGTAGGCGCTGGCGATCAGGCTCAGTGCGATGATGCCCAGCGGGTAAGGGGACGGCCCGAAGATCGATTGGCTGAGCCGGGCGAAGCCCTGGCCGATCAGCAGGATGGTCAGGATGGCCGGCAGGCCCCGGAAAAGGTCGGTGTAGATCCGGGCCGGAATCCGCAGCCATTTCGAGGGTGAGATGCCCATGACGGCCACCACCATCCCCAGCACCGTGCCAAGGACGGTGGCGGCGATGGAGATGATCAGCGTGTTCAGCAGGCCGACCGCCAACAGTTGGGGCAGGACCTCGGCCATAGCGCCGAAGTCGAAGAAAGTACGGATGATGGTGTTGAACCAGTCCATGGTTGCTCTCAGACGTAGATTGGGTGGAGGTGCCGGGGCGGGCCGCGGCCAGCGGGGCCCGCCCCGGCAGTGAAGCCGGAGGGCTGGTGCGCGCGGGCTACTTGCTGGGCGCGGGTGAGGCGGAGGCGGCCTGTTCGGCCTTGGGCAGGTACTGCTTGGGCATCGGGGAGCCCGGGAACCATTTCTGGTAGAGCTTCTTCCAGGTGCCGTCCTCCATGGCTGCGGCCAAGCCCTTGTTCAGGGCTTCCTTGAAGGCGGTCTTGCCCTTGGCGACGGCGAACCCGGCCGGAGCGTCGAAGGACGGGATGTCCGCGGCGCTGACCAGGCCGTGCTGGTCCTCGTAGGCCTTCGCTGCCTCGTAATCCAGGAAGTGGGCGTCCACGCTGCCGCTGTTCACGGCCGCGATGGCGGTGTTGTTGTCCGGGAAGCGGACCAGGCTGGCCGAGGTGAAGTTCTTGACGGCGTACGCTTCCTGCAGGGTTCCCTGGACCACGCCCAGGCGCTTGCCGGCCAGGCCGTCAGCGCTTGTGATGCCCGACGTCTTGGTGGTGATCACCGTCAGGTAACCGGCCAGGTAGCCGTCCGAGAAGTCCACGGTTTCCTTCCGCTTGTCCGTGATGCCGATCGCGGCCACACCGGCGTCGAACTGCCCGTTGGCCACTGCGGCCAGGAGGCCGGAAAAGTCCTGTCCGGTGAAGACCACGTTGTCCACACCGGCCCGGTGGGCCACATCCTTGAACAGTTCGACGTCGAAGCCGGTGAAATTACCGGACGCGTCGGCGAAGGTGTACGGCTTGGAGTCGCCCAGGCTGGCCACGCGGATGGTGCCCGGCTGGATCAGGCCGTAAGGGTTGTTCTCAGTGGTGGAAGCGGCGGAGGTGGAGCTGCAGCCGGAAAGCGCCAGGACCGCAGCCAGTGCTGCGGCGGCGATTCCGGCCGGGCGGAGGTTCTTTTTCTTCACAGCGTTGTCCAATCGTTGGGAGGGAGGCGGTGCTGTCAGGGCCGCCGAAGAAAGTCGCCGATGCTCTTGTTGAGTCCGGTCTCACACCCTAAGATTGAGACCGGACTCACATCGATGGATAGAAATGTAGCGGAAGTCACAGGGGGCGTCAACAGCCTCTTCGAAAGGTGAAGATGAGCGCTGAAGGAGCACGGCGGCGGGACGTCACCGTTGCAGACGTCGCAAAGGCAGCCCAGGTCTCCAAGGCCCAGGCAGCCCGCGCGTTGGGCAATTACGGCGCCGTCAGCGACGACGTCCGCGAGCGCGTCCAGGCCGCGGCGGAGGCCCTTTCCTACCGGCCCAATGAGCTTGCGCGCAGCATGAACACGGGCAAATCGCACACCATCGGTGTGGTGGTGGGTGACATCGAAAACCCCCACTTCGGACTGGCAACCCGGGGCATCACGGACACGGCAAAGAAGGCCGGCTACAACGTCATCCTGGTCAATACGGATGAGGACCGCGAGGCGGAAGTGGATGCAGTGCGGGTGCTGCTGGACAAGCGCGTGGACGGGCTGATCGTCGCTCCTGCGTCCTCGGTGGACACCGGACACCTCCAGGAGGTGCACCGGTCAGGCCGGCCCATGGTCTTCATCGACCGCACTGCCGGGGACATGCCGGTTGAGACCATGGCCGTGGACATGGCACGGATTTCGCGCGAGGCTACGCGGTACCTGCTGGATGCGGGCCACCGCCGGATCGCCTTCATTTCCACGTTGAGGACTGATGCCCCGTACACCCCCGGAATGACGCTGGAGTCCTCACAGATTGCCGACCGTATCGAAGGCATGCGGGAGGCCTTCCTGGAATCCGGGCTGGCTTTTCCGGAGGACCTGGTCCGGTTGAATGCGGGCGATGAAGGCTCCATCCGCAGCACTACCCGGGAAGTGCTCAGGGGGCCGGACCGGGCCACGGCCGTGGTGGCGTCCGACGGCCTCATCGCCCTCAGCGTTGTGGAAGCCGTCCAGGAACTGGGCCTGTCCATTCCAGCGGATGTTTCATTCCTGATGTACGACGACTTTGCGTGGACCAGGCTTACAACCCCGCCCCTCACAGTCATCGCCCAGCCCGTCTACAACATGGGAGTGGCGGCAGCGAAGGCGCTGATCCGGCAAATGGAGGGGCTCCCGCCTGCCGCTCCCGCACAGTTCACGGCGACCCTGGTGCGGCGTGGGTCAGTGGGGCCGTGCCCGGCCACTGCGGGGAAGCCTGGCCGCGAACAGCTGGCGGGAAAGCCCGCCTGACGCCCCGTGCGCCCCGCCCCGGCGTTCAGGCGGCGGGAGGGGCGGTGGACTCGCGGACAATCACGTGGGTGGCCAGCTCCACCCGGTGGGAATCGAGGACTTCCCCGCGTGCCTGGCGCAGCAGCGACCTCAGGGCAGCCCGTCCCATCTCCTCGAGGGGCTGGGCCACCGAGCTCAATGAGGGGACGGACTGCTCGCCCTGGTTGGTGCCGTCGAAACCGATGAGGCTGATGTCCTCCGGGACCCTGATCCCGTGGTGCCGCGCCTCGCTCAGGACCCCCAGCGCGATCGTGTCGCTTCCCGCGAAAATGGCGGTGGGAAGTTCATCGAGCTGCAGCAGGGCTTTGAGTCCCCTGACCCCGCTCTCGGTCCGGAACCGGCCCCCGGAGACAATGTACCGGGGGTCCACCGGCACGCCGGCAGCCATGAGGGCAGCCATGTAACCGTGAAGCCGCGCCTGGTTGCATTCGGCCCCCTCAATCCCGCCGATGTAGGCGATGCGGCGGTGCCCCAGCCCCAGCAGATGCTCGGTGGCCGCCTTGCCGCCGGCCCAGTTTGTGGCGCCGACGCTGACCACGTCAGCGGAAGGCGGATTGAGCGGGTCGATGACCACCACCGGAATCTGGCGGCGCCGGAACGCATTCAGCTGGGCCTCGCTGAAGGCTGAGGTGACCACGATCATTCCCGCCCTGCCCTCTTCCAGGATGCGCTGGGCACGGCGTTCGGGGCTGAGCGCCCCAACGGTGGACTGGCCGGTCACACTCACGAGGATTTCGACGTCGGCGCCGGCTGCGAACTGCAGGATGCCGTTCAGGACCTGGATGGTGTAGGCGGAATCAAGGACGTCGATGACCACTTCCACCACGGTGGCACTTTCCGTGGCTGCGCGGCGCTGCACGGGCGACTGGTACCCCGCCTGCTCCAGTACCGCGAGGATCCGCGCCCTGGTTTCCGGCGCCACGTCGTCCCGGCCGTTCACCACCTTGGAAACAGTTGGAGCCGAGACCCCTGCCTGCCTGGCAACGGTGGCGAGCGTTGGCTTTGTCCGCTCAGGCAATCTGGTCGTCATTGGTTCGCAATCTTTCGAAAATGGAGAGTGGATTCATTCTGGGGAAGGCGACTTCGAAACGTCAAGCTCGGCTCGGTTTATGGTGTTGAGTCAAAAAAGATCCTCTACGATCCCTTGACCACGGGAATATTTAGGGCTTTAGTTTACAGCGTGACTTATATCACCGTTCGAAATGTTTCGAATGAACGTCGGAGCTGATGCCCCGTACCTCGACCGCAAATTCACAATGGAGAAGCAATGAAGCAACCCCAGACGTCCCGGCGCTCTTTCCTCGCCCTCGCTGCCCTTACTCCCTTTGCCGTTGCCGCAACCACTGCCTGCGGAACGTCAGGTCCGGGCGCCTCGAGCGGCGGTGGAGGCGCCAGCATGTGGTATCTGTCCGGTGAGCCGAACCAGACCACCATGCAGAAGGCGGTGGATGCATTCAATTCGGCCAACTCCGCTGACAAGATCAACGTCACCTACTTCCAGAACGACGCCTACAAGACCAAGATCAAGACCGCCATCGGCGCCAACCAGGCGCCAACCATCATCTACGGCTGGGGCGGCGGTGGCCTGAAGACCTACGCAGAGGCCAACCAGGTCGAGGACCTGACCAGCTGGTTCGAGCAGAACCCGGACGTGAAGAACAAGTTCTTCCCGTCCTCCTTCGGTGCCGCCACGATCAATGGCAAGATCTACGCCCTGCCCAACCAGTACGTGGCCCCGATTGTCCTGTTCTACAACAAGGACCTGTTCCAGAAGGCAGGCGTCCAGCCGCCCAGGACGTGGGAAGACATCATGTCCCTGGTCAAGACCTTCAACGACATGGGCGTGGCTCCCTTCTCCCTGGGCGGCCAGTCGCGCTGGACCTCGATGATGTGGCTTGAGTACCTGCTGGACCGCATTGGCGGCCCGGAAGTCTTCAAGGCGATCTTCGAAGGCAAGCCCAATGCCTGGATGGACCCGGCGGTGATCGAGACCGGCACCAAGGTGCAGGAGCTGGTCTCCGCGGACGGCTTCATCAAGGGCTTCTCCTCCATTACCGCTGACTCGCAGGCAGACCAGGCACTGCTGTTTTCCGGCAAGGCCGCCATGATGCTGCACGGTTCCTGGACCTACGGTGCCATGAAGAAGGCCGGCCAGAACTTCGTCCAGAACGGCAAACTGGGCTTCGTCCCCTTCCCCACCATTGCCGGCGGGAAGGGCGATCCAAAAAACGGCGTGGGAAACCCCGCGGCCTACATGTCCATCTCCTCCAAGGCCAGCGACAAGGAAAAGGAATCCGCCAAGAAGTTCTTCAAGGACGGCATCCTGACCGAGACCGTGATCGACGCCTACATCAACTCCGGCTCGGTGCCCATCGTCAACGGCATCGAAGACAAGCTGAATACGTCCGAGGACAAAGAGTTCCTTAACTTTGTCTACGACATGGCTAAGAACGCCCCGAACTTCCAGCAATCCTGGGACCAGGCGCTGAGCCCCACCGCCGCCGAAGCCCTGTTGAACAACATCGACCAGCTCTTCCTGAAGTCGATTACGCCGCAGCAGTTCGCCGAGAACATGAACGGCACCCTCGGGAAATGAGTAACGCCGTCTCCACCGCCCCGCGGGCCACTGCCAGGATCAAGGAATCCAGGCAGACCGAACAGCGCAAGGCCGCCTTGGCCTGGCTGACACTGCCTGCCCTGTTCTTCTTCCTGGTGTTCGCCGTCATCCCGTTGGCCGGCGTGCTCATCCTCAGCTTCACCAGCTGGGACGGGGTCGGTGCCATCGGGGCGGCGGGGCTGGACAACTGGTTCTCCGTGCTGGCAGACCCGGGGCTGTACAACGCCCTGGGCTTGACCTTCCTGATCATGATCGTCTCGTGGCTGGTCCAGACCCCCATCAGCCTCCTGCTGGGGGTCTTCACGGCAGGAAGCCAGCGGTACCGTGCCGCCCTGGCAGTGCTGTACTTCCTGCCCCTGCTGCTGTCCTCGGCTGCCGTCGCCATCGCCTTCAAGGCCCTGCTGGACCCGAACTTCGGCCTGGCAACCGGCCTGGGCCTGCCCTTCCTGGCGCAGGACTGGCTGGGGGTTCCGCACCTTGCCCTGGGCCTGGTCATCTTCGTCATCGCCTGGCAGTTCGTGCCGTTCCACACGCTCATCTACCAGGGCGGCGTGCGGCAGATCCCCAAGTCGCTGTATGAAGCGGCCCAGATCGACGGCGCCGGAACCATCAAGCAGTTCTTCCACATCACCCTGCCCCAGTTGAAGTACACCATCATCACCTCCTCCACGCTGATGGTGGTGGGCTCGCTGACGTACTTCGACCTGATCTTCGTCCTCACCGGCGGCGGACCCGGAAACTCCACCCGGATCCTGGCCCTGGACATGTATCTCCGGGGCTTCCGGGCCAACCTCATGGGCCCTGCCAGCGTCATCGCCGTCATTCTCGTCATCATCGGCCTTGCACTTGCCTTGTTCCTCCAGCGCCTTGGAGGCAAGGACAAGCAGGGCAGCCAATTGGAAGGTTTGTAGGGTGAGTACCGTCCTGAAGAGCAATACGCGGGAGGACCGGACCGGATCCATTGGCGGCCCACCGGCCGCCACAAGGGGACTCGGTTCACGGCTGAAGCGGCTGAACATTCCCGGCGGCCTTGGCGGCTGGATATGGCTCGCCATCATCATCCTGCCGGTCTATTACGTGGTGATCACCAGCCTGAAGACGCAGGCAGGCTACTTTGGCCAGAATCCCCTGGCCCTGCCCACCTCGCCCACGCTGGAGAACTACCAGATGGTCCTCGAGGCGGATTTCGCAACGTACTTCGTGAACAGCGCCATCGTCACGCTCGGTTCCGTGATCCCCACGGTGCTGGTTTCCTTCATGGCTTCCTTCGCCATCGTCCGTGGCAGCGGCAGGTTCCTCAAGCTGGTCAACGGCGTGTTCCTCATGGGGCTTGCCATTCCCCTGCAGGCAACGATCATTCCCATCTACCTGATGATCATCCGGCTCAACCTGTATGACAGCCTGCTGGCGCTGATGCTGCCGTCCATTGCCTTCGCCATCCCGCTGACGGTGCTGATCCTCTCCAACTTCATCCGCGACGTCCCGAACGAACTGTTCGAGTCCATGCGGCTGGACGGCTGCAGTGAATGGCAGACCATGTGGCGGCTCGCGCTGCCCCTCACCCGGCCCGCCATCGTGACCGTGGCCATCTACAACGGCCTGCACGTCTGGAACGGGTTCCTGCTGCCGCTGGTCCTCACCCAGAGCCCCGGCCTGCGGGTGCTGCCCCTGGGCCTGTGGACCTTCCAGGGCGAATTCAGCGTCAACATTCCCGCCGTGCTCGCTTCCGTGGTGCTCAGCACCCTGCCCATCCTGGTGCTGTACGTCATCGGCCGGCGCCAGTTGCTCGCAGGCCTGACCGCGGGCTTCAGTAAGTAGAAAGGACATCTCCATGACCACCGCACAACCCCTGCGGGTCGGCATGGTGGGCTACGCCTTCATGGGTGCAGCCCACTCCCACGCCTGGCGCACCGCACCCCGGTTTTTCGACCTGCCCCTGCAGCCCCAGCTGACAGCGGTCGCGGGCAGGAATGCCGAGGGAGTCCGTTCCGCGGCAGACAAGCTCGGCTGGGAATCGGTTGAAACGGACTGGCGCCGCCTGATCGAGCGCGACGACATCGACCTCATCGATATCTGCACGCCCGGCGACACGCACGCCGACATCGCCATCGCCGCCCTGGAAGCAGGCAAGCACGTGCTGTGCGAGAAGCCGCTGGCCAACTCCGTGGAGGAAGCCGAACGGATGACGCTCGCCGCAGAGACCGCCGCCAAGAACGGCGTCCTCTCCATGTGCGGCTTCAGCTACCGCCGCACGCCGGCCCTGGCGTTGGCCAAGCGGTTCGTGGACCAGGGACGGCTCGGCGAAATCCGCCATGTCAGGGCCCAGTACCTGCAGGACTGGCTCAGCGATGCCAACGCCCCCATGACCTGGCGGCTGGACAAGAGCAAGTCCGGATCCGGCTCCCTGGGTGACATCGGAGCACACAGCATCGACGCCGCGCAGTGGGTAACGGGCCTGAACATCAGCGGGGTCTCGGCCCTGCTGGAGACCTTCGTGCAGGAACGCCCGCTGGCCGGCGACCTGGTGGGACTCGGCGGGCACGGCGACCTCAGCAGCGATGCTCCGCGGGGAAAAGTCACGGTTGATGACGCGGCAATCTTCAGCGCAAAGTTCGACGGCGGCACGGCTTCGGGTGCGATCGGCATCTTTGAAGCCACGCGTTACGCCCTGGGCAGGAAGAACGCCATGCGGCTGGAGGTCAACGGCACCAAGGGTTCCGTTGCCTTCGACTTCGAGGACATGAACGTCCTGTCCTTCTACGACGCCGCCGAATCCCCCGACGCCGGGTTCCGGAAGATCTTCGTCACCGAGCCCGAGCACCCCTACGTCGGCAACTGGTGGCCCACCGGCCACGGCCTGGGGTACGAACACGGCTTCACCCACCAGGTGGTGGACCTCGTCACGGCCATCGGCGAAGCCCGCCAACCGGAACCGTCCTTCGCGGACGCCCTGCGGGTGCAGCGGGTCCTGGCCGCTGTGGAGTCCAGTGCCGCAAATTCCAGCCAGTGGCAAAAGGTCTGAGCAGCGGTTCGGCACGGCAACGACCAGCTTCAAGCGATCCAAGGAATAGACATGACACGACCAATCACGCTGTTTACCGGCCAGTGGGCCGACCTGCCCTTTGAGGAAGTCGCGCGGCTCGCGGGCGAGTGGGGCTTCGACGGGCTGGAGATCGCCTGCTGGGGCGACCATCTGGACCCCCGCCGCGCGGCCGAGGATGACAACTACCTCCAGGGCCGGCTGGACATCCTCGAAAAGAACAACCTGAAGGTGTTCGCCATCGCCAACCACCTGACCGGACAGGCGGTGTGCGACGACCCCATCGACGAGCGCCACCAGGGCATCCTGTCAGCGGACATCTGGGGTGACGGCGAGCCCGAAGGCGTACGCCGCCGGGCAGCGGACGCCATGAAGGACACCGCCAGGGCTGCTGCCCGCCTGGGGGTGAAGACTGTCACCGGCTTCACGGGCTCCTCCATCTGGAAGGCGGTGGCCATGTTCCCGCCCGCCTCCCAGGAAATGATCGACGCCGGCTACCAGGACTTCGCGGACCGCTGGAACCCCATCCTCGACGTCTTCGACGAAGTGGGTGTCCGGTTCGCCCTGGAAGTCCACCCGTCCGAAATCGCCTATGACTACTGGACCGCCAAGCGCACCCTTGAGGCGATCGGACACCGGGAGAACTTCGGCCTGAACTTCGACCCCTCCCACTTCATCTGGCAGGACCTGGACCCCGTCATGTTCCTGCAGGACTTCGCGGACAGGATTTTCCACGTCCACGTCAAGGAGTCCATCCGCCAGCTCGACGGCCGCAACGGCCGCCTGGGCTCGCACCTGGCCTGGGCCGATCCCCGGCGCGGCTGGGATTTCGTCACGGCAGGGCACGGGGACGTGCAGTGGAACCGGATCTTCCGGACCCTGAACGCCATCGGCTACGAGGGCCCCACCAGCATCGAGTGGGAGGACGCCGGCATGGACCGGCTCATCGGGGCCCCGCAGGCGCTGGCCATGGTCCAGGACCTGGCCCGGATCGCCCCGCCGGCAGCGGCCTTCGACGCCGCTTTCGCCAGCCGCTGACCCCACGCCTTGCCGGCAAAAGCCGGCAGCCAACCAAAGGAAACCCCAATGACAGAACGCAAGAACGCCCTGGTGGTCCGCGGCGGCTGGGACGGCCACCAGCCCTACGAGGCCACAGAGCTCTTCATCCCCTACCTCAAGGACAACGGCTACGACGTCCGGGTGGAGGAATCCCCGAAGGTCTACGCCGATGCCGCCTACATGGCAGGGGTGGACCTCATCATGCAGTGCATGACCATGACCACCATCGAAAAGGACGAATTCGCCGGACTGCGGGCAGCCGTGGAGAACGGCACCGGCCTGGCCGGCTGGCACGGCGGGATTGCGGATTCCTACCGGAACACGTCCGACTACCTGCACCTGATCGGCGGCCAGTTCGCCTGTCACCCCGGCAAGCACCCGGATGAGTGCATCGGTGAGCAGTCGGACAACTACGTGCCCTACACCGTCAACATGCTGCCGGCCGCCGCCGACCACCCCATCACCAAGGGCATCAAGGACTTCGACCTGGTCACCGAACAGTACTGGGTGCTCTCTGACGATTACATCGACGTCCTGGCCACCACCACCCAGAAAGTCCGCGAGTGGGACCCCTGGAACCGCGAAGTGACATCCCCCGCCATTTGGACCCGCCAGTGGGGCAAAGGCCGGATCTTCGTGTCCACCCCCGGGCACCGCGTGGAAATCCTCCAGGACCGCAACGTACGCACCATCATCGAAAGGGGCCTGCTGTGGGCAAGCCGTTGAAAGTCGGAATAGTTGGCTGCGGAGCCATCATCGCGCAATACCTCGCCAACTTCCGCCGGCTGGACCAGATCCAGCTGGTGGCTGTGGCGGACCTGGATCCGGCACGTGCACAGGCCGTGGCGGATGACTACGACGGCGTCCGCGCCGTCTCCGTGGACGAACTGCTCTCCGCAGAGGACGTGGACCTGGTCCTGAACCTGACCATCCCCGCCGCCCACGCAGAGGTGGCACTGAAGGCGATCGCCGCAGGAAAAAGCGTTTACGGCGAAAAACCCCTGGCTGCCACCACCGAAGAAGCACGCCGGGTGCTGGACGCGGCGCGGGAGGCAGGTGTCGTCGTCGGCTGTGCACCGGACACCGTACTGGGCACCGGGATCCAGACCGCCCGGAAGGCCATCGATGACGGACTGATCGGCGCACCCATCTCGGCGTCGGCCACCATGGTGACGCCGGGCCACGAGCGCTGGCACCCCAACCCTGACTTCTACTACCAGCCCGGCGGCGGCCCCCTCCTGGACATGGGCCCCTACTACGTCACGGCACTCGTGACGCTGCTGGGCCCTGTGGTGTCGGTGATCGGTGCCGCCAGCCACACCCGGAATGAGCGGACCATCGGCTCGGGGCCGCGCCAGGGCGGGAAGGTACCCGTGAACATCGATTCCCACGTCACCGGTGTCCTGGTCCACGCATCCGGCGCGCTCTCCACGCTCTTCATGAGCTTTGATGCCGTGAAGTCCAAATCCCCCAACATCGAGATCCATGGCGAGCGCGGTTCCCTGGTGGTACCGGACCCCAACCACTTCGACGGCGACGTCCAGCTGTTCTCCCTGGGCGCCGAGGACTGGGAAGCCCTTCCCGTGTCCGCCGGCTACGTGGATTCGGGCCGCGGGTTCGGCATCGCGGACCTGGCGGCCACCCCGCAGGGAATGGAGCCCCGGGCCGGCGGAGCCTTGGCCTACCACGCCCTGGAGGTCATGGAATCCGTCCTGGAGTCCGCACACACGGGCACGGCGGTGGCCATCGAGAGCACCGTTGAGCGGCCTGGCAGCGTGGAGCTGACGGTCCTGGCTGAGCAGGCAGACGCGCTCCAGTCCAAGTAGGCCGGTGTCCGGAACCGCGCCGCAGAAGCAGGGGGGGCTAGTGCAGCCGATCGCTGCGGGCGGCGCGGTTCCTGCCCAGGGACTTGGCCCTGTACAAAGCCGCGTCCGCCGAGGCGACCAGGTCATCGGCATCGAAAGTTCCGGCGTCGTACGTGGCAATCCCGTAACTCGCGGTGGGCATCTCCATGCCATCCGGTGCTTTGGCGCCGGCCAGGCGCCTGCTGATTTCCTCCGCGATCGTCTCTGCCCGTTCCGCGCTTGCCCCCGGAACCAGGATGACGAACTCTTCCCCGCCATACCGCCCGATCAGGTCGGTGGATCGGACAGTTGCCACGCAGGCGTCGGCGAAGGCCTGAAGCGCCAGGTCCCCGGCGGCATGGCCGTAGGTGTCGTTGACCGCTTTGAAGTGGTCCAGGTCGGCAAGGATCAAGGCTCCCGAGCCGCCCGTGATGCTGCGGTCGGCAAGCTGTTCCGCAGCAAGGTCCATGAAGGCCTTGCGGTTCAAAAGCCCCGTGAGGTCGTCCCGGGTGGCGACCACGCGCAGGGCACGCGTCTGCTGTTCACTGCTCAACGCCGCCATGCTGAAGGAAACCACCACCAGCAACACCATGGTGACCAGCGTGGTGATGGCCGAGCCAAAGACATTAACGAACACCGGGCCATCCGGGCCCTCCACGAGGAACGCCAGCCAGCGGAAGAAGTAAAAAACGGAAAGTCCGCCCGCAGCCACCGCCATGGGGATGCGGACCCGCGAATAACCCGGCTCAAGGCGCCACAGTTCGCGGGACGCAAGCCCAACAGTCAAGCTCATCGCGGCGAGGAACACGGGACCGCCGGACCAGGTGTTGGTGGCGGGATGGTCGAGCAGGGAGGCAACGAGCGTGGCCAGCGGAATGCCCGTGAAGGCCCACTTGGGCGGCCGCACTGTCCGCAGCGAACGCGCCCCTGCCCACACCGCGACGCCGCCGTGGACCAGCAGGGTGTTCCCGGCCGGGTTGGCCCACCACTGGTTGGGCGTGCCATCGAGGAGGAAACAGGCCGATCCCGACAGGAAGAACAGCAGGGCGCCGCACCACCAGGCGCTGTACGGCGATCGCGTCACCCGGTAGGCGGAAAAGTAGAACAGAACCACCAGCACCAGGGCCATCAGGCCAAAAGCGATGCGCAGGGTTGCCGTATCCAGAACCATGTGCCAGACGTCCCCCCAAATGCGGCGATTGCTGCTCACGCAAGTATTGCATTTAACACAGACACTGCAGAAGCTCCCGTACCCCTGACGGACACCTTCGAAACCCGCCTAGGGTGGTGGTTAGCAACCGGACCACGAAAGGCCGCCATGCTTCTTCTCTTTGGGTTCAAGACCGTGCACAAGGCCCTGCCGGGACGGACCGCTACCTGCCCGCGCTGCGGCGCCTTCATCCACCACCTCCTTGAGGAGCAGGCCACCAGGTTCACCCTGTTCTTCATCCCAGTGCTTACCGTGTCCCGGAAATACCGGATCACCTGCACCAACTGCGGCTATGTCTCATCCATCAGCGCCCGCCAGAAGCGTGCGCTGGAACTGCGGCGGTAGGGCGCCGGGAACCTTCCCGTCCCCGGCTGAGTTGAACGGGATATGGACGACCCTCCTTCACACATGCCCTGGCCCCTCTGCCACCTGACCGGATCACCGGCCACACCAGGAGAGGGGCGCCCCAATGCTTGAATGGATCATGCTGGGCATCGGCCTGGTCCTGACCGTCGGCACCGGCTTCTTCGTCGCCTCGGAGTTCGCGCTGGTGAACCTGGACCGGCATGACCTGGAAGCCCGCCAGGCCCGCGGCGAAAAGCGGCTTGGGCCCACCATCAAGGCCCTTCGCATCACCTCCACGCACCTTTCCGGCGCGCAGCTGGGCATCACGCTGACCACCCTGCTGACGGGCTACACCTTTGAGCCCGCCATCAGCCGGATGCTCAGCGGCCCGCTGCAGTCTGCGGGGCTGGCCGAAGCCCTGGTGCCGGCCGTCGGGTCTGTTGCCGGCATCTTCCTGGCCACGGTCTTCTCGATGGTGGTGGGCGAGCTTGTCCCCAAGAACTTCGCCCTGGCCCTGCCGCTGGCCACCGCCAAGGTGGTGGTGCCGTTCCAGGCCCTCTTCACCGCCGTGTTCAAGCCGGTAATCCAGCTGTTCAACAACACGGCCAACAGCATCATCCGCGGCTTCGGCATCGAGCCTAAGGAGGAACTCTCGGGTGCCCGGAGCGCGGAGGAGCTGAGCTCCCTGGTGCGCCGGTCCGCCGTCGAGGGCGTCCTGGACCTGGACCACGCCACCCTGCTGCACCGCACCCTCCGCTTCTCCGAGTACAGCGCGGCGGACGTGATGACCCCGCGCGTCCGGATGGCGGCGGTGGGCGCTGCGGATACCGCGGAGGACATCGTGGCCCTTGCCACCTCCACCGGCTACTCCCGTTTCCCGGTCACCGGACGTGACAAGGATGATGTCCTGGGCCTCCTGCACGTCAAGCAGGCCTTCGCCGTGCCCCTTGGCCGGCGTGCGGACACCACCGCGGCGGAGCTCATGATCGAGCCGCTGCGGGTTCCGGAATCCATGGGCGTTGACACACTCCTGGGCCTGCTTCGGCGCCAGGGACTCCAGGTGGCCATCGTCTCCGACGAGCACGGCGGCACGGCCGGGATCGTCACGCTGGAGGACCTGGTGGAGGAGATCGTGGGCGAGCTGGAGGACGAGCACGACCGGGCGCGGGCCGGGGTGGTCCGCGTGGGCCGTTCCGTCACGTTCGACGCCGCACTGCGGCCGGACGAGCTGCTGGACCGCACCGGCATCGAGGTCCCCGACGGGGACGAGTACGACACCGTGGCCGGGTACGTCACGGACCGGCTGGACCGGCTTCCCGAGCTGGGCGACGAGGTGGCGGTCGCCGGCGGCACCCTCCGCGTGGAGCGCGTGGCGGGCATGCACGTGGAACGGCTGCGTTTCACCCCCGGAGCGTCCGGCGAACCGCCGCGCAGCCCGCACGACCGGATCATCGACAACCTGACCCAGGAGCTGACCCATGAGTGAGTATCTTCCCGGCATCATCTGGCTGGTGGTGCTCCTTTTGGTCAACGGCTTCTTCGTGGGTGCCGAGTTCGCCGTCATTTCGGCCCGCCGCTCCCAGATCGAACCCCGCGCCGAAGCCGGGAGCAAGGCTGCGAAAACCACCCTCTGGGCCATGGAACACGCCACCCTCATGCTGGCCACCAGCCAACTGGGCATCACCGTCTGCTCCCTGGTCATCCTGAACGTGTCCGAACCCGCCATCCACCACCTGCTGGAAATCCCGCTGGAGCTGACCGCATTGTCCTACGAGGCAATAAGCATCATCGCGTTCGTGGTGGCGCTGCTGCTGGTGACGTTCCTGCACGTGGTGGTGGGCGAGATGGTGCCCAAGAACATCTCCTTCTCGGTGCCTACCCGGGCAGCCCTGCTGCTCGCCCCGCCGCTGGTGTTCGTGGCCAAGGTGTTCAAGCCGGTGATCTGGACGCTGAACGGGATTGCCAACTCCGTCCTCCGGCTCTTCCGGGTTGAGCCCAAGGACGAGGCCACCAGCGCGTACACCCTGGATGAGGTGGCCACCATCGTGGAGCAGTCCACCCGGGACGGCGTGCTGAAGGACACCACCGGCGCCCTGACCAACGCCTTCGAGTTCACGGCCAAGACGGTGGCCGACGTCCAGGTGCCCATGGCGGAGATGGTGCTGCTGCACAACTCCGCCACGCCGGCGGACATCCAGCAGGCCGTCGCAGGACACGGCTACTCGCGGTACATCCTGGTTAACGCGGCCGGCGAGCCGGATGGCTACCTGCACCTCAAGGACGTCATGGACCTCACCTCGGCCGAGAAATTCCACCGACCGGTCCCGGCCAAGAGGGTGCGCCGCCTTGCCTCGGCGTTCGCCGGGGCGGACCTCGAGGACGCTTTGGCAGCGATGCGGCGGACGGGCGCCCACGTGGCAAGGGTGTTCGACGCCGACGGCAGGACCACCGGGATGCTCTTCCTGGAGGACATCATCGAGGAATTGGTGGGCGAGGTGCAGGACGCCACCAGCGCATAACCGGTATTGATGCGGTGGTGATGGGGGCGGATCCGGGGATCGGGTTTCCCTCGCTCAGCGGCCCGGTTCCGGAAGCCGCAGCAGGGCTACCGCCGCCGCTGCCACCAGGACAGCGGCGGCGGCGCTGATTCCCGAATACCCGGTCATGCCCATGACCGGCCCTGCGGCCGCGCTGCCCAGCGCTGCCGCGAGGGACATGGCGGCATCCGAAAAACCCTGGGCGGGGATCCGCTGGGAGGGTGCCAAGGCAGCGACGAGCAACGTGGATCCGGCCACGGTGGTGGCGGACCAGCCCAAACCCAGCAGGACCAGCCCGGTGGTCACGGCCGCCGGATACTCCGGCGCCAATCCCGTCACCCCCACCGCAGCCATAAGGGTTGCCAGGCCCGCCAACACCATCCGCGCGGGGCCCATCCTGTCCGTGAGCCACCCCACCAGCGGTGACAGGGCGTACATTCCGGCAATGTGCAGGGAGATGGTCAGCCCGATCAGCGCGATGGTGTCCGGGTGGCCCGCGGCCGCGCCTGCCTGGTGCTGCATGTGCAGCGGGGTCATCGACATCACCGCCACCATCACCGCATGGGCAGCCACCACCGCCACCACTGCCCCGCGGGTGGTGCGGTTCTCCCGTACGATCTGCAATCCGGCCTGCAGGGCGCCCCGGCGCCGAACACCGTCACCGGAATCAGGACCATCCATGGTGCGGCGGGTCAGCAGCGGGTCGGGCCGGAGGAAGACCCACACAATCGAAGCACCGATGACCATGCCGGCTGCCGAGATGAGGAACGGCCCTGCTGCGGCAGGAATCCCCAGCCAACCGGCCACCAGCGCGCCGGGACCCACCATGTTGGGGCCGGCTACTGCCCCGATGGTGATGGCCCACACCACCAGGGAAAGGTCCCGCCCCCGGTGCGCGGGTTCGGCCAGGTCCGTCACCGCAAAGCGGGCCTGGAGGTTCACTGCCGAAGCCACGCCCACCAGGAAGGCACCCCCGAGCAGCAGGAGGAAGAGCCCCGTGATCACGGCGCCCACCATCAGGGCGGTACCGGCAATCGCAGCGGCAAGCCCCGAGGCAAGGGCAAAACGGCGGCCGCGGGAGAGCGCCAGTTGCGCCAGCGGTATGGCCGTCACTGCCGTCCCCAGCGTCAGGGACGTGTTGACTGAGCCTGCCCAGGCCTCGGAGCCTGACAATTGCACGGCCAGGATCGAACCCAAGGCGAGCGTGGAGCCATTGCCCAGACCGGAAAAGATCTGGGCGGACACCAGCGTCCTGCGCATCCGGGACTGCAGGGAGCGGGCGGTTTCGGCGGTGGCGGTCAAAGGTGTGGCTCCTGGTCAGGAAAACGTGGGGTGTGGCAGGACCCCCTGGGGCAGCCCGCCGTCATGCCCAGTGTGGTGTCATGGGTTTATGCAGTTCAACCATGACAACATGTCCGGCGTCCGGGTCGCGGAGGAACTCGTCAACATGCTTGGCGGCGGAGGCTGGGACGAAGGTGCGCTGGCAGACCTTTTGGCGGCCCACCTTTTCCACAATCCGCAGGTGGGCGCGCCCGAGGAAGCGCTCCTGCGGGACTGGACAACACGCCTGCGCGCTGTCTTTGAGTCGGACAGCGAGAAGGACCGCTGCGCCACGGTGAACGCACTGCTTGAACAGGGGGTCAAGCGGGTCTTCCTGACGGTCCACGACGGACTGGGCCCGCACCTTCACTTTGCTGAAACCAGCGACAGCCTGGTGGAACGCGTGCGTGCCCTCACGGCCGGCGGCCTGGCCATCTTCATCACGGAGGCTGCGGGTGGACGGCTGGGTACCTGTGCCAGGGACGGCTGCCCGAAGGCTTTTGCCGACACCAGCCGCGGCGGACGGCGCGCCTATTGCTCGGCGCGGTGCGGCAACGCCGAGGCGGTGATGCGCTACCGGGAGCGAGGGCACTACGCTGGCCGCCCTTAGCAGGCAGCATTCAACCATGGCCCCCGACGGCGGCGGGCGCTAGAGTGGGACCGTTCGCACCCTGCCGTCCCCGGCAGGAAGACGGTGAACCCGCGAGGGAATGGAGGTGGTTTTGATGACTGCAGTTGCCGCGCGCCCAGCGCGCTCCGCACCCACCACATCATCCATCCTCCCGGCTGCACCCGCCTGACCTGTCGGCAGCTGTCCGCAGCAGCGCTGTTGCACCGGGGACCCCGCAAGGAAACCACAGTGCACAATTCTTCAGGCAACCCCCTGGACAACACCCCAAGTACCAACCAACCAACCGACGGCCCCGGCGCTTACGGCTACACCCCCGCCGTCGCCCGCCACTTCCACCAGAACCCCTGCCCCGGCGCCACGGAACGCGGACGGGTGGTCCGCGTCGACCGCACCCTGCTGCTGGTCGCCGCCGGGGACGGCCTGCTCCACCTGCCGTATCCGTTGTCCGGAGAGCCCGCCGTCACCGGCGACTGGGTCTGGATCGGCCCCAACCGGGCCGGTAACCGCCAGATCCTGGCAGTCCTTCCCCGCCGCTCGGAGCTCAGCCGCAAACGCGCGTTCGAGGATTCCTCCGAGGAACAGGTCCTGGCCGCGAACATGGACACCGTGGGGGTGGTGGTGCCCGTTGACCGGCCGCTCACGCACAACCGGCTGGAACGCACCCTCGTTGCCGCGTGGGACTCCGGCGCCACCCCGCTGGTGATCATCACCAAGGCGGACCTGGCTGATGTGGCTGACGACGTCGTCGGGAAAGTCATCCTGCAGGCAGCGGGCGTGGAGGTGGTCACCACATCCGCCGAAAACGGCGACGGGGTCGACGAACTGATGTCCCGCATCCAGCCCGGCGGCACCATCGTGCTCCTGGGTCCGTCCGGCGCGGGAAAATCCACCTTGATCAATGCGCTGGTGGGCCTCGAGGTCCAGCAGACCGGGGAGGTGCGGTCCGGGGATTTCAAGGGCAAGCACACCACCACCGCCCGGGAGCTGGTACCCCTGTCCAACGGCACGGTGCTGATGGACACGCCCGGTGTACGGGGTTTCGGGTTGTTCGACGCCGGCGAAGGCCTGGGCGGGATGTTCGGCGATGTGGAGGAACTGGCCGCCGGCTGCCGCTTCGCGGACTGCGGCCACGGCGGTGAGCCCGGCTGCGCGGTTCGGGAAGCGATTGATGGCGGCGTCCTGGAGGAACGGCGCTGGAACTCGTACCTGAAGATGCAGCGCGAACTGGCCGCGCTGGCCCGCCGCTCCGACGTCGCCGCCCAGCGCGCCTACCACCGGGAGTGGCACCAGAAGGTGGTGTCCGCCGGAAAATCGCAGCGCTGGGCGGAACGCGAGGCCATGGAACGCCAAGGCCGGACCGCGGGGAAGGACCGTAAGCCGAAGCGGTAGGACCGTATTCCGGCGTGGGGGCGGGGAGTAGGGTTCGGTCATGGACATCATCCTGGTTCCCGGTTTCTGGTTGGACGCCTCATCCTGGGAGGAGGTGACCCCTGCCCTGGAGGCAGCAGGGCACCGGACCCACCCCCTCACCCTCCCGGGGAAGGAATCCGTGGACGCCGCCAGATCGGGCATCAATCTGCAGGACCACATCGACGCGGTGGTGGAGGTCCTGGACGGCCTCCCCGGCAAGGTGGTCCTGGTGGGCCATTCCGGTGGCGGTGCCATCATCCACGGCGCGGTGGATGCGCGGCCGGACAAGGTGGCGCGTGCCGTGTACGTGGACAGCGGACCGCTCGGTGAAGGCGGTGTCATCAATGACGAGTTGCCGGCCGTTGTGGATGACGTCCCCCTGCCTCCCTGGGAGGACTTTGACGATGCCGACCTGGTGGATCTCGATGCCGGCCTTCGCCAGGCCTTCCGTGACCGCGCCATTCCGGAGCCCCGGGGCGTGGCGTACGGCAAGCAGCAACTGCATGACGAACGCCGCTACGAGGTCCCCGCCACCGTGATCGCCTGCGAGTTCCCGTCCGCCATGATCCGGGAATGGATCGCGGCCGGGCACCCGTTCGTCGCGGAACTGGCCAAGGTCCGGGACGTCGAGTACATCGACCTGCCCACCGGGCACTGGCCGCAGTTCACCAAACCGGAGCAACTGGCAGGCGCCATCCTGAAGGCCGTCGACCGGACCACTACTCGCCAGGTTTGAAAAACCCTTGCGTGCGGACGGCACCGTCCCCATAATAAATGAATGGCATTCATTTATTCGACAGCAGTCGGTGGCACCGCCGCCCCTGGCCACGCGGCCGTCAGTACCGCGTCCCGCATGCCCGCCGAGTGGGACGCCCACCAGCGGACCTGGATGGCCTTTCCGCCGCCAAACGAGACCTTCGGGCCGGTCGGAAGCTCCACCCTGGACCGTGCGCGGGCCGCCTGGACCAAGGTGGCCCGGACCATCGCAAGGTACGAGCCCGTTACGGTCGTCGCCGATCCGCGCGATGCCACCGCCGCGCGGGAATGGCTCGGCCAGGGCATCGACGTCCTGGCCGTTCCGCTGGACGACGCCTGGCTGCGGGACAGCGGCCCCACGTTCGTTCATGCGGCAGACGGTTCACTCGCCGCGGTTGACTGGATCTTCAATGGCTGGGGCGCACAGGACTGGGCTGCCTGGGCCAAGGACCAGGACGTAGCCCGGAGCGTGGCAGCCGGCACCAATGTGCCAGTCAGGCGAAGCTCCTTGGTGAACGAAGGCGGCGGATTCCATGTGGACGGTGAAGGCACGGTGCTGCTGACCGAAACGGTGCAGCTCGATCCCGGCCGAAACTCCGGCGCCACCAAAGAGTCCGTCGAGGCAGAAATCCATGCAGCCCTGGGCACCACCAAGGCCATCTGGCTTCCCCGCGGGCTCACCCGGGACTATGACGAGTTCGGCACCCGCGGCCATGTGGACATCGTGGCCGCCTTTGCCGGCCCGGGAACCATCCTGCTCCACCGCCAGGATGATCCCGCCCACCCGGACCACGCCGTCTATCTGCAGCTGAAGGCAGTCCTTGCCGGGCAGCTGGACGCCCAGGGCCGGCCGCTTCGCATCATCGACGTTCCAGCCCCCACCACACTCAGGGATGAAGAGGGCTGGGTGGACTGGTCCTACATCAACCACTACGTAGCCAACAAGGTGGTGGTGCTCTGCGGCTTCGACGATCCCAACGACACCATCGCCGCCGGCATCCTGGAGCGCGCCTACCCCGGACGCACGGTGGAACTGGTGGATGCCCGAAACATCTTCGCCTTCGGCGGCGGCATCCACTGCATCACCCAGCAGCAGCCGGCCCGGCGCGAAGGCGATGCAGCATGAAGCAGGCACAGGCCACTCAACAGTTGGCCGCTGCGGGGACTTTCGACGTGGTGGAGGCCGGCATCGGCCAGCTCCGGGCAGCCCTTGATGCGGGTGTGGTCACTTCCGAAGACCTGGTCCGCCTCTATCTGGCACGCGTTGAGAAGTATGACTCATCAGGAATATGTTTGAACTCGCTCGTCGTGATGAACCCGAAGGCCATCGCCGAGGCGCAGGAGTCGGACCGCCGCCGTGCCGCCGGGTTCACGCTCGGCCCCCTGGACGGCATCCCCTACACCGCAAAGGACAGCTATCAGGTCAAAGGCCTTACCGTGGCTGCCGGTTCACCCGCGTTCAAGGACCTGGTGGCACAGCGCGACGCCTTCACCATCGAACGGCTGCGGGCCGGGGGCGCCGTCCTGATCGGGCTGACCAACATGCCGCCCATGGCCAACGGAGGTATGCAACGCGGAGTATATGGGCGGGCGGAGAGCCCTTACAACGCCGATTTCCTCCCGGCCGCCTTTGCCTCCGGGTCATCCAACGGGTCCGGCACGGCCACTGCGGCCAGCTTCGCAGCCTTCGGACTGGCGGAGGAAACGTGGTCCTCAGGCCGGGCCCCGGCATCGAACAACGCCCTGTGCGCCTATACACCCTCCCGCGGCGTCATCTCCGTGCGTGGGAACTGGCCCCTGGTGCCCACCATGGATGTCGTGGTTCCGCACACCCGCACTATGACGGACCTGCTGGAGGTCCTGGACGTGGTGGTGGCGGACGACGCCGAGCCACGCGGCGACTTCTGGCGTGTCCAGCCCTGGATCCCGGTGCCCAAGGCATCCACCGTCCGGCCGGCGTCGTACCTTGACCTCGCCGTTCCGGACGCCGCCGCGGCGGCAGGCGTACTCGCCGGGAAGCGGCTGGGCGTGCCGCGGATGTACATCAACGCGGACCCGGAAGCCGGCACTGCCGAAGCGCCAGGCATCGGCGGGTCCACAGGGCAGCGGATCGAAACCCGCGCATCCATCATGGAGCTGTGGAACGCGGCCCGCCGCGACCTCGAAGCCGCAGGCGCCGACGTGGTGGAGGTGGACTTCCCCGTGGTCTCCAACTACGAAGGCGACCGGCCCGGCGCGCCCACCATCGCCACCCGGGGGCTGGTGTCCCCGGAATACCTGCGGCGGGAAATCGTGGACCTGTCGGCCTGGGCGTGGAATGACTTCCTGGAGGCCAACGGGGACCCGCAGCTGAACCGCCTTGCCGACGTCGACGGTTCCGCCATCTTCCCGGCCCCGGACGGGGCGCTTCCGGACCGCTACGACGGCTTCGATGACGACATCAGCGACTATCCCGGCTGGATCCGCGGGCACGGCGTGCCCGTCCTGGCCGACATTCCGCACCTGCCCGCGGGCCTGGCAGGGCTGGAGGAAACCCGCCGGGTGGACCTGGAGGAATGGATGGACCGGCTGGGCCTGGACGCCGTGGTGTTCCCGGCGGCGGCCGATGTTGCCCCGGCGGACGCGGACACCAACCCGGCCTCGGCGGACGCCGCCTGGCGCAACGGCGTATGGGTGGCCAACGGGAACCTGGTCCCCCGGCACCTTGGCATCCCCACGGTCACAGTTCCCATGGGCACCGCGGCGGACATCGCCATGCCGGTGGGCCTCACCATCGCCGGCAAAGCCTACAGCGATACCGGGCTGCTCCGGCTGGCCGCAGCCATCGAAGCAACCGGGAGCCGCCGCATGGCCCCGCCCCGCACGACCACACCCCGCAACGAAAGAAGCTCCTGACTGGACGGCCTTGGCGTCCGCTTGCCTTGCGGGCCCGCCCCGGGCGGCCCGCGGGCAGGCGGATCACGGCCACGAGACATCCCCGCCCACACAGCGGAAGCGCCTTGACAGCCTCGATTGTTAGCGCTGACAGTGGGAGGAAACCGACGCCAAGCGAAAGCCACTCGATGAAGAACTGGGCAGGAAACCTCGAATACTCCTCCGCGGATGTCAGGCGGCCGGAATCAGTAGCGGAACTGGCATCCATCGTGGCCGCTTCGCCGCGGATCAAGGCCCTGGGGTCCCGGCACTCGTTCAACCGGGTGGGAGACACCGACGGCGTGCACGTGCTGCTCGATGCGCTGCCGCAGCAGGTGGAGCTGGATTCCGGCCGCGGAACAGTGCGCGTCAGCGGCGGCGTGAGTTACGGGGCGCTCTGCCGGACGCTTGAGGATGCCGGCGTCGCCATCCACAACCTTGCCTCGCTGCCGCACATCTCGGTGGCAGGCGCGGTGCAGACCGGCACGCACGGGTCCGGTGTGAACAACCCGGCCCTCGCCGGTGCCGTGGAATCCATCGACCTGGTCCGGGCCTCCGGAGAGCAGGTCACGCTGACCCGGGAGGACGGCGACGAGTTCCTGGCAAGCGTGGTGGGCATCGGGGCCCTGGGCATTGTCACCGGGCTGGAACTGGCGGTGCGGCCCAGCTTCAGGATGCGCCAGCGGGTTCTGGAGGACCTGCCGTGGGACAACGCCCTGGGAGATTTCGCCGGCATCGTGTCCAGCGCCTACAGCGTGAGCCTCTTTACGGACTACGCGGGCAGCAGCATCAACCAGGTATGGCTCAAAGCGCTCGACGGGGAGGAGCCGCTTCCAAACCTCTTCGGGGCAACCGCCGCGCTGCATCCCCGGCACCCCCTGCCGGACATGTCAGCGGAGAACTGCACGGCGCAGTTGGACGAACCCGGGCTGTGGCTGGACCGGCTCCCGCACTTCCGGCACGAGTTCACCCCAAGCAACGGCGACGAACTCCAGAGCGAGTTCATCCTTCCCCTGGAGCATGCCCCCGCCGCCCTCCAGGCAGTCCGCGCGCTGGCCGAAGACCTTGCCCCGCTGCTGTTCGTCTCGGAAATCCGCACCGGCGCCGCCGACGAATTCTGGCTCAGCCCGTTCTACCGGCAGCAAAGCGCTGCGCTGCACTTCACGTGGAAACCGCTGCAGCCTGAGGTGGAAGGCTTCCTCCCGGTCCTTGAGGAAGCCCTGCGGCCCTTCGGTGCCCGCCCGCACTGGGGCAAGCTGTTCACGCCGGAGGGCTATGACTGGGAGGCGCTGTACCCGCGCTTCGCCGATTTCCGGGCCTTTGCGGCCGGCCATGACCCCGAGGGCAAGTTCCGCAACGCCCTGCTGGACAGCATCCTCGGGGTACCGGCACGCCGGTAGAGGCCGCCGGTACGCTGGAGGCATGACTCTTCGCCCCGTCGCCGCCACTGCCCTTGCCGCCGCCCTGCTGCTGACGGGGTGCGGCGCCGTGGGGGAAGCCGCAGGCACCGCGGCAAGCGACGCCGCTTCCAGGGCGGCCTCGGCCGCCGCGCAGGAAGTCAACCGGCAAATCTGCGCAGTGGTCCAGGACGGCCTGGTCAGTGCCGAAGACCGCCAGGCTTTGGCGGGCTTGGTGTCGGCCGCGCGGACGGCAGGGGTTCCTGCAGAGATCACGACGCCGCTGGGCCGGATTGCGGAGGCCGGGGACCAGGTGCCGGCAGACTCAGTCCGGGCCCTGCAGGACGCCTGCCGCGGCTGACCGGCAAGGGGCCGGAAGGCCCTTCAGCGCCCGGATCACCGCTGCTACGGTGAAATGACGAACCAGTAAGCCTGTGGCAGTACGCCACGCGCGAAGGAGATCGTCATGGCAGAACGCGGCAAAACCACCTCGGCCCCACGCATCGGGGAGGAGGAAAAATGACCACGAACCTGCAGAAATATGCCGATCTCTACCGCACTCCCGGCCCGTGGTGCACGGCCTATGTGGACGCGGGAACCGGAACAGTGGACACCCTTGAAGCCGGGGATGTCCGGGCCGGAAATACACGTGCCCGGCTTGAAGCGCAGGGGGCAACCTCCGCCGATGTCGAGGCAATGGAGCAGGCCCTCCAGCCGGCCGCCGGGATCCCCTCCCCCGTGGCACGCTTCGTCCTGGTCCACGCAGGGAAGGCCGTAGTCAATGAGGTGCTTCCCGGCGATCCCGTCATGCCGGAGCGGCTCGCAGTGGAGCCCGTTCCGGACCTGCTGCCGCTGGTCAAGCACCGGCCCGAAGACCTTGCCTACGTTGTGGCGGAAGTAAGCCGGGAGCACGGTGAAATCCGGCTGTACCGGGCCGGAGCCAGGATTCCCGCCCTCGTACAGGACGTGGAGGGCGAATCCGAACACGTGCACAAGTTCCATGGCGGGGGTTGGTCTGAACTGCGGTTCCAGCACCACACCGAAGACGTCTGGCGCCGTAACGCGGACGAAGTGGCCGGCGAAATCGACAGGGTGGCCAGTGCCAGCGGCGCCCGGCTCATCGTGCTGGCCGGCGACATCCGTGCCCGGGGCCTGGTCAAGGACAACCTCTCCGAAGCCGGCAGGGCTTTGGTGTCGGAGGTGGAGTCCCACACCCATACCGCCGGGGCTGGCAGCGCCAACCTGGAGGACCACGTCAACCAGCACGTTGCTGAGCTGTGGGCGGAGGAGCAGCAGGCTGTCATGGACAGGCTGGCCGTCCAGGAGGGCCAGGCCAATCCCGGGGCAGCCCATGGCATCGGAGCGGTGGTGCATGCACTCCAGCAGGCACAGGCCGACGTCCTGATCTTTGATGATGCCGCCCTGTCCGGACGGACCCTGCTGGCCCTGGACGCCGAACCGTGGGTTGCCACAGCCCGGGAAGAAGCCCTGGCTGCCCGCATCCTGGGAGAAGTGCCGGCCCCGGCGGCGCTGCTCCGCGCAGCCGCCCTCACCGACGCCCGCGTTCTCCTGGTTCCGGGACCGGTCCTGCCCGGGGGCGTGCATATCGCGGCACTGCTGCGCTGGTCCTCGGGACCGGACGTCCCGTCGTCGTAAGCCCTGCTGCCTGTCCGGCGTGCCTGTCCGGTGCTGCGCAACCCCACGCACGGGGCATGGCAAGACGCCGGCAGCCCTGTCAGTTCTGGTGTGGCTGTTCCCAGCCACGGATTCCGGCTGCCCGCCCGGTCTGGGGACGGTGTCCGGCCCGGTGTTCCGGCGGAGCAAACGGAACCACGCCGCTTTCGCGGTTGAGTGGGACGGCACGGACAAACTTGGTGAGTTCCTCCCGGAGTTCCTTCCACCCGATGTCCGGATCGTCCGGATAGGCGTTGACCTCCGCTTGGCGCGCCGCTTCAACGGCGGCAACGCCGGCGTCCGTCAGCTCCACTTTCAGCTGGCGGCGGTCCGAGGCGTGCCGGGTCCTGGTGATGAGTCCTGTGCCCTCAAGCCGGGTCAGGACGCGGCCCAGTGTTTGGCTCTGGACCCTGATCGCATCGGCAAGCTGTTCCTGGTTCAGTGGGCCCCCCGTCAGGCCTTCCAGTGCAATAACTGCGGCACGGGTGAGGCCAAGGGGGGCCAGTGCATCGTCCTGGCGCCGCTGGATGAGCCGGGCCGCCAAAGTGATCAGGCGGTAGCTGCTCCGGGCGTCGGGATCGAGATTGCTGGTCATCGGCCGCGGCCTTCCTGTAGGTGGCGAAAGTGCTGGTCACCCTGCGTCGCTACACCACTACAATAAGCATGCTTAGCAACATATTCGCAAGTAGGCTTACTATCCACCGGCCACTCAACCCCATCGCCGGGCGCCCCAGGGACTTCGAAACTGCAGCACCACCCCTTGCCACCCCTTGCAATCCAAATGGGAAGTGTGCTTAGTATCTAATTAGTAACCTTGCTTACTAACTCGCCAGCACTGCTGGTTCTTGATCGCCAGCTAACCCTTTCTGAAAGAGAGCGAAGATGACAGAGAACCAATGGCCCCAGACCCCGCACACCGCCAACGATCCGGCCATCGCCGATCCGTACGGCGCAACGGAGGCAGCTCCCCGGCAGGCCTCCTACCCCACCACTCCGGGTGACACCTCCAAGACCCAGGCAGCCAGGGAGCAGGCATCCAACGTTGCCGGCGAGGCCGCATCCGCCGCACAGGGAGTGGCCCAGACGGCGAAGGACGAAGCCGCGAACGTGGCGCATGAGGCGAAGGCCAATGCGCAGGACCTGCTGCACCAGGCAAAGTCCGGCCTCACCAGCCAGGCGGGCACCCAGCAGCAGAAGGCCGCGGAAGGCATCCGCAACATCTCCACCCAGCTGCACAGCATGGCCAACGCCCCGGACCAGCAGGGCATGGCCGGCGACCTGGTCCGCCAGGCCGCAGAGCGCACTTCCTCCATGGCCACCTGGCTGGAAAACCGGGAGCCGGGTGACCTCCTGAACGAGGTCCAGCGGTTCGCCCGCAACCGGCCCGGAACCTTCCTGCTCCTCGCCGCCGGCGCCGGCGTCCTGGCCGGACGCCTCACCCGCGGCCTCACCGCAGGTGCACCCGAAACATCGGGACAGGTTGCGGGTTCGAACGCGGCCCAGGGTTCAGGCCAGCACCGTGCCGCGCAGCCAGCCCCGGCAGCGCCGCTTCGCCAGGAGACCGTTTATGCCGCCGGCACCGACGACCTCTTTGCTGAGCCGGTAGTGGGAAGTGCCACCCCGGTTTCCACCAGCACCCTGCCTTCGGGAACGGCCGAAGAGACTCCGCTCCGCTTCGAGGACGACCCCTACCGGGCGGAAAACGGCGTGTACTCCGGCGACGGGACGTTCGGCACTGAGGGTACCCCGGGCACCGGCCGTCATGGCACGGGTGGTCTGTGATGAGTAGCCAGATTCCGGAGCCGCCGCCCAGCGCGGCGCATGTGAAAGCGGACAACGCCTCACTCGGTGACCTCCTCGGGGACGTGACCCGTGACCTGTCCACCCTGATGCG
>Ga0308158_10000160_pt1 | contig 147342 bp, 140 predicted proteins | sample PhyBR2_FD_201038 | JGI IMG/M metagenome (GOLD analysis project Ga0308158, IMG submission 201038) | Phyllosphere microbial communities from UC Gill Tract Community Farm, Albany, California, United States - DLSLB.R2 | ecosystem: Host-associated > Plants > Phyllosphere > Unclassified | place... | reverse complement strand
GAAAACTCCAGTATGATGGACTGGCGTGCCGTAAAACCGATAAGGTATTTTGGAATGATGGGATTGTTGAGGTTCAATGCCGTTTGAATGGTTACTACCGCACCGATGAAAAACGACAGGAAGGCTACGATTCCTAAGGACCCGATGATAAGCTCGTCTATTTCCTTGAAAATTAACCCTTTCATTATGCGCCATTTAGTAGGTCGTCTGAATATTTCACCTAACATAATGAGGTATTTACCTACGTTATTTAACATTTTGATCATGATCCTGTTTTAAGATGCTAAATTATCAAATATAATTTTATTTTGAATTACAAAACTTAAAAGATGCGTTTTTAAAATGTATTTTTACATGTACATTTAGCGTCATCCTGATGAAACTTATTTCAATCGTCATACCCGTTTACAATGAAGAACCCAGCATTGGGATTTTTCTTGATGAATTCCTTAAATTCAGGAATACATTGCATTTTGGGAATTATTCTTTTGAGCTGCTTTTTGTTGACGACGGCAGTACAGACGATACTCCGGTAATCCTTCATAAGATCATAGATGCCAACCCGTTCGTCCGTGCTTTGGTCTTTTCAAGGAATTTCGGTAAGGAGGCCGCTCTTTTTGCCGGGCTTGAAGCTGCCTCAGGGACTGTCGTAATCCCTATGGATGTAGATCTTCAGGATCCTTTTCATGTTATTCCCGCTATGCTTGAAAAATACGGGCAGGGAGCCGATGTGGTTTTGGCAAAACGCACAGACAGGGGCAGCGATTCCTTTTTGAAACGATTTTCGGCACGGTGGTTCTACAGGTTTAACAACAAAATGTCTTCAGTAAAACTCGAAGAAAATGTGGGTGACTTCCGGCTCATGAGCAGGCAGGTGGTCGACGAGGTCGTAAGGCTGCACGAAAACCAGCTTTTTATGAAGGGAATGATGAGCTGGGTAGGGTTCAAAACCGAAATCGTTAGCTACCGCAGGGAAGAACGCCGTGGAGGAAGTTCCAAGTTTAATTATCGCCGTTTATGGAATCTGGCTTTGCAGGGCATCACGTCGTTTTCCACCATACCACTGAAAGTTTGGATTTATTTTGGAAGTGTTACAGCTGTTATTTCCTTCCTGTACGGAATCAAAATCATCATTGAGAAAGTATTTTTCGGAATCTCCGTTTCAGGATATGCATCCTTAATGGTGGCCATCCTGTTTTTCGGGGGCGTACAGCTTATCGGAATCGGTGTTCTGGGAGAATACCTCGGTAGAACCTATCTCGAAACGAAAAGAAGACCCAAATACATCGTAAAGCAAATACTGAAAAATGAACGAGATCCGGAACCTCATAACCGATAAAAAATCCCTGTGCCTTACATTGGCTTTGTCACTGCTGTACTGCTTACCGCTTGTGATGGCAAATTACGATTATCTTGACGATATGGGCCGCAACCTGCGCGGTTATGGCTGGCAGCACGACGGAAGGTTTATCGCTACTTTGCTTGGTAAATTGTGGTCTTTAAACGGAACCATCGTATCTATTTATCCGTTTTCACTGTTTTTAAGTGTACTTGTGCTGGGTTTTACAGGCTATTTACTCACCGCTTTTTTCGGCATAGAACAAGGGCGCAGGCTTAAATGGTCTTCCCTGCTTGTCGTTACAAGTCCTGCATTTCTGGGAAATATAGTGTTCAAGTTCGACTGCCTTCCCATGGCACTCTCCCTTCTGGTTGTAGTGCTTCCGTATGCATTCTATACTACTACACGGATCAGGTTTTTAGCAGCTTCCGTTACCGGTGTTTTCCTGTCGCTGGGGTTGTATCAGAGCAGTGCCACGGTATTCTTCATCGCAGGATCTCTGTTTCTCATAAGGGAATTGTACAAAGAAAACTACAAGGGTTTTTTTATAAATTTCGGACTCATGGCTGGTTCCTTCCTCATCGCATTTCTGGGGTATATCGGAATCATAAGTATTTGGAAGCTGCCGGTTTCCGGAAGGGCCGAAACTATTTTCGGAATGCCACAGTTCGTGGAACTGCTTACAGAACGAAATATGCGTTTTCTGGAACGTCTTGACCTTTTAATGGGTTCCGGATGGTATGCCTACCTTGTATACCTGTTCCTGTTCTTTTGCCTGCTCGGACTCTTGTATTCCCTTTACATCCAGAAAGATTTTTCTAAACGCACTATCCTTGTACCCGCTATCGTTGTTATAGTGCTGGTTGATTTCTGGTTGATTTCCGGAATAAACATCATCATGAAGGATTCCTACTGGGATTTCAGAACGTTTTGCGGCTTAGGCTTTTTCCTCATCATCTGTATGAGCTTTCAGCAGCATCTTAAAGGTGTATGGTTCAGGACCGGGCGGTTTACGGTATTCCTGCTTGTAGCATTTTCATTTGTGCTTATGGCACAGTTTGGAAAAGCCCTCAAAAACCAGAAAGAGTTCCAGATGTATATTGCAGAACAGCTCAATCCGTATTTTAAGGACGGCAATGTAAATAAGGCCGGACTTATAGGTACGCTCACAATTGCACCTAAAAACAGGTTTATATACTCCCTGTATCCGGTATTTGAAAATCAGTTGAGCAGCCCTATAGGAAAACACTCGGCATGGAGCAAGGAGGCCCTTAATACGAGCGGTACCCTTGATGCCGTAGAAATCATCAATTCAGATAATATGGAATGCGATGGTGAATTGGTTGAAAAAGCACCTTATTATCATGTACGCAGGATAGGCAGTGACACCATCATTATCGATTTTAATAAAACCCGCTGTTTCTAAAAAAGCTTTTGCCGCATTTTTTTCCAGCGGTACTTTCTTATGAATTTTGCCTGTTCAGGCGTTACAAGCAAAGGAGCATTTTTAGATTTAGCTCTGAAAAAACCGGCGAGGTAGTCTATAAAAAGCTGCGGTCTTTTTTTGCGCATAGCCAGCTTTAATCCGGCAATCGACGTAATAGGGAAACCATATCCCAGCCTGTAAAAGGCTTCACCCTGTTTGTACCGGGCTGTTTTACTGTAGCTGGCACCGGTAGGTTTCAGGTGCTTCACCTTTAAGCGAGCAACGGTCACGACTTCCCAACCGTAAAAACGGCATAAAAGCTCGTCAACCGTATCCCATCCCATGGCAGGTTTAAGTCCTCCTATCTGTTCAAAACAGGCTTTGCGGTATGCTTTAAAAGCTCCCCTTATGTGTTCCTTGTCTGTGAGGTTTTCCAGTACCCATTGCCCGTTTTGTTCAATATAGGCAAAACCGCCGGCCATTCCGGCTTTGGGGTTGGATGTAAAGATGCGGGCAACAGTTTCAAAATAATCAGGAGGCAGAATAAGGTCCGCATCAAGCTTTACAATAAAGTCGTAAGAGCTGTCAAGCGTTTTGAGTCCTTTCTGAAAAGCACGTACTACCTTGCTTCCGGGCAGGTGTAGTTGTTCCGACACGTGAAGTACCTGTTCAAGTACCGGGTAACGGGCTTTCATTTTCGAGACAATCTCGGCGGTTCTGTCCGTAGAATGGTCGTTTACGATCACTACCCTTTTAGGGGGCAGCGTTTGTGCCAGGAGCGAATTCAGGGTAGTTTCTATAAAAGCCTCCTCGTTATAGGCCGGTATGATGACGTAGTACTCCATATCAGTTTCGTTGGGCATATACCATATAATAGCGCGGGGTAAACCTGCGGAGAAACGGACGTATGCCTATTTTATTTACAGGATGTGCCCACTTTTCCCGGGCTATGATTTTAAATCCCGTTTTTTCAAGCAGCCAGTCCAGTTGCCAGTCTTCAAACTCGTGGTAGTGGCGGTCCCACTGATCCGTTTTGCTGCGGTAGGCTGTGGAAAACCAAAGCCTTAGCGGAACCGAAATAACAATTTTCTGAGCCTTGCAGCTTTTAAGCACTGTATAAGGATTGAGCAGATGCTCAAAAATTTCAAATCCCGTCATCACATCATAATCATGCGACTTCAGGGCGGTCTGGTCCTCATCCAGATCTTCCCCCGACGTATTCCGTACATGGTATCCTTCAGACGTCATAAGTTGCGATAACGGGTTTGGAACACCCAGATCCAGAATACGGGTGTCTTTGGAAATATGCCTGTTCATGAAATCCATCGTTATCTTAAATCGCTGTGCAGGATAGGTCTTTTCGTACATGCCGGAAAAAAATTATAGGATCAAAAGTAACTAAAATCAATTTAAAGATTCGTTTATCTTTGTAAAAATAAACAAAAAATGAACGCTAAGTTTTCAACCGGTCAGGCTGTTTGGTTTGCCATCATCAATTATGTTGGGGTGGCCATCGGCATGGTATCCACCCTGTTCATCTATCCGAACGACAAGGACCTGCTTGGTGTGATCCGTTTCATCGACGGCTTCGCCCAGATACTGTATCCGGTAATGGTGCTTGGTGCATCGACGGCGTTGCTGAATTTTCAGCCCAGGCTTTCCGAACTGCTGCAGCGCAAGCTTTTTTCATACAGCATCATTTCTATAGTGTGGATGATTTTGGTTTGTGCCGTTGCCACGGGGTTTGTTTATATGTTCGGTTCCATGAAAAATACCGGATACTTCATTTATGGTTTCGGAATAGCAATATGTCTGGCCTTTGCCGATTTGTTCAGGAGGCAGGCAACCAACCTGCAGAAGCTGGCGGTGCCCACCTTTTATGAAAAGATCATTCCCAAGCTTTCACTGCCCCTTGTGTTTGTAATTATATTATATGCGTCGGTTCCCCTTAACACGGGACTGATGATGTATACCGTTTCCTTTGTGCTTATGCTGGTACTCACCGGTACTTACCTTTTCCGTTTCTTTAAACCGGTGTATACGCTGAACTATGAAGACCTGTTCAGCGAAATACCCAAAAAACATTATTACCAGTACAGTCTGTATGCCTTTTGTGCAAGCCTGGGGTCGTTTTTTGCTTTCCGTATCGATTCCGTTATGATCCCCGAGTTTATTTCCAATACGGCAAACGGCGATTTCAACATCGGAGTCAACCTGGCCAACGCCTTAATGATTCCGGCTACAGGTGTATTTACGCTGTACAGCCCCGTTATTTCCGAAGCGTTGAAGAAGAACGAACTGGGATTGTTGCGCGTAAAGTATGTCGAAGTGGCCAAGAACCTTTTTTTTATCGGAATCATCATGTACGGATGCGTGGTTCTGGGAATGGAAGATTTCTTCATGCTTTTACCCACTGCAGATAAGCTGTTGCCGGCTCTTCCGGTATTGTACATACTCGGGGCCAACGTAATCCTGAACATGGCTACAGGGTTTAATACCGAAATTATTGCCTATTCCAGGTATTATCGCTTTAACCTTATCGCCATCCTTTTGCTGGCCGTGCTCAATGTGGCGCTTAACTACTATGTGCTCACCCGTACCGGGTTCGGTATCGAAGGTGTCGCCTGGGCATCATTTGGGTCTATGTGCGTGTTCAATTTATCAAAACTGCTTTTTATCTACCGCAAATTCCGCTTGTTGCCGGTTAATTCCGCCTATGTGAAAACCGTAGGTTTGTCGCTCATTTTACTTTTGTGCTGTTACCTGCTGCCGCTACAGGCACTCGGACCGGTAGCTTTTGTGGCAAGATGCGGCCTTTTTGTACTTGCTTTCTGCGTTGCTGTTTACCATATGGGCTGGGTTCCGGAGTGGAACAATACAGTAGCCAGAATCTTCAGAAAATAATTTCTTTTCCGTAAAATAGTTGTTGCACAACTGTTGTTAAATTCTTATTTTTAAAAGGATATCTTTTTTTTAACGCTTATGCTGCATTTTGTTTAAAACGATGAGGTTGAATTAAACACTTAAGAATAGTTGTTTAATTAACTATTGTTTTTGTAACTTTGTAGTTGTTTAAACAACTAGTGTATTATGGAGTTATTGTCAAATGAAAACAAGTACAACCTGCTTGCAGGCAGGGTGCCTTTACTTTTGAACCGTTTCTTGTCTCAGAGTTTTAAAGCAAGGGGCATTCATCTTACAAGGGAACAATGGTCCGTTCTGGCCGTGTTGTGGAAAACCGACGGTTGTTCACAACAGCTCATTGCAGATACCACAAGCCGTGACAAACCCAGTATAACCCGTTTGATCGACAATCTTGTAAAAGAGGGTTACGTAACCCGTGAACAGCATGAATCTGACCGCAGGACCAATCTTATTTACCTTACCGAAAAAGGCAGGAATGTAGAAACTCCGGTTATGGAAGTGGTTGATGAAACCATAGGTAAGGCAACGCTGGGGCTAAGCGAGATGCAGATCGAAGTCATAAAGGACGCATTCCAGCTGATTTACGATAATATAAAAAAAGAAGAAAAATGAAAAGAACGTTGTGTTTATTAAGTGTCATCCTGTGGGCGGGTGGCTGTTTTGCACAGATCCGGCTGAGCTCTGATGTAAAAAAGGCTGTAGACGCTGCACTGGGAAAAGATGTTACCATCGTGACCCAGAACATCGAAAGACAGAAACTGGAACTGGAACGCAGGAGCGTTTTAACCAAATACATCCCCAGGGTGGAAGCCACGGCACTTTACGGCTACCTCAACAGTGAAGGCTCGCTGGATTTACCAACCGTACAGCTCCCCGTTTCGGGTTGGCAGCTGTTCAGCGGGGCATCCGGTTTTTCTACAGAAGGACAGGTGTTTCACGGAGGGGTCATGGCAAAGGCCGTACTGTTTAGCGGAGGCCAGATTTACAATGGCGCCAAAGCGCTTGCCTACAAAAATGAAGGCACAGGATATATGATGGACCTTCAGAACGATGTGGTCATAAAGGACATCATACTGAGTTTTGACCAGCTTCAGATGTTGAGAACGGCCGAAAAGCTCATCGATGAAAGCGACAAACGGCTCGGTAAAGAATCAGAAAGGGTAGAAAAGGCCATTTCATTAGGACTGGCCATTCCGTACGACCGCGATAAGATAAAGCTGGCGGCGTTGGAACTGGCATCAAAAAGGGCCGATGTTCAGAACAAACAGGACCTGCTCATATTGAAAATAAGCCAGGCAACCGGCCTTGACACAGAAACGGTAACGCAGCTGCAACATACCGTTGAACCTATCGTTATTCCCGAAGACCTCGGTACCGAAAACCGCAACGAGATTAAAGCACTTGAATCCTTTCAAAAAGCTTCTGAATTCGCCTTAAAAAAAGAAAAAGGTACCCTGCTGCCAACTTTAGGAGCTTTTGGCGGTTACAGCTATACCTCGATTTTCAATGCCGAAATAGAAGCACCCTTAAAGCTGGTAGACCAGACGGCGCGTTTAAAAATGAACAGCCTTACCTTCAATCCCACGTGGATGGTAGGTGTGGCCATGAAATGGGAACTGTTCAGCGGCTTTGAGCGCAGGCATAAAATAGAAGAGGCCGAACTCAGTGCCGAACAGGTTAACCGCAAACTTGAAGACGCCAGGGAAAAGCTTGTACTGCAGCTTAAGAAAAACAGAACCAATTATGAAAACATGCTGTTGCAGGTCGGTATATCAAAACAACGCGAAAAAATAGCGCGTAACAACAATGAAATGGCCGTAAAGCAATACCAGGCCGGACTTATCAGTGTTACCGACAGGATAACGGCCGAAAACGACATCTACAAAGAATCATTAAACAATATAGAAACCATCATCAGGCAACGGGAAGCCGCCATCGAAACCTATCAGTCGGCAGGCAGCCTTAACTCGTTCATCACCATATACTAAAGCTATGAAAAAAACAATATTTTTATTAGGTATGGCTGTTTCATTGGCAGCCTGTCATAACAAGTCCGAAGTTTCCGGTCTTATCCAGGGAAAAGTAGAACGCGACGAACTGGCCGTTGTAGGAAAAATCGCCGGCAGAATAGATAAAATCCTCGTCAGTGAAGGTGATTTTGTGAAGAAGGGCGATACGCTGGCCGTTCTGGATATACCCGAAGTCGAAGCAAAAAAGGCGCAGGCACAGGGAGCCGTTAAATCGGCAGAAGCGCAGTACGATATGAGTGTGCGTGGGGCAACGGCCAACCAGCTTAAGCAGCTCAACGCTAAAAAGGCGGCCCTGAACGAGCAGTACCAGTTTGCGCGCAAATCGTTGCAGCGGCTCGAAGTCATGGTAAAAGATTCCCTGATTCCGCAGCAGCAGTACGATGAGGTTTTTGCCAAATACCAGGGGGCACAGGCCCAGCTTATTGCCGTAGATGCTGAAATTGCCGACGTGAAAAACGGTGTAAGACTGGAACAGCAAACCATGGCACTGGGACAGCAGGACCGTGCATTAGGTGCTTTGCAGGAAGTAAAAGTGGCCGAAAAAGAACGTTACATTTTGGCTCCGCAGGATATGCAGATCGAAACCATTACGCTGAAGCTGGGAGAACTTGCCTTACCGGGCTATACGCTGTTTAAGGGCGTACTGGCCAATACGGCCTATTTCCGCTTTACCATTCCCGAAAGTGCTTTGAAGTCTTATGAAAAAGGAAAAACCGTTACGGTAACAGTACCGTATAAGGAAACAGCTATTAAGGGAACAGTTCAGAACGTTAAACAGATCGGGGCCTATGCCAATATTGCTACAGCTTACCCCGATTATGACCTGCAGGATCCTCTGTATGAACTCGTGGTAAAACCTGCCGGGCAGGATGAGGTAAAGAACCTGCTCACCAAATCAACCGTTACTTTAAAACCCTGATGTATGAAGAATTTTTGGAAGCTGCTCAAACGGGAGTTCAGGCTGTTCTGGGGCAATAAGGTACTTAAAGTATTGTTTTTCGGGGCTCCGTTGCTTTACGGAATCCTTATTGGCTATATTTACAGCAAGGGTAAAGTAACCGATTTGCCCATTATTGTGGTAGATGAAGACCGCAGCAGCATGAGTGCCAAGGCCATTGAAATGATGCAGGATAACGAAGTGCTGCACATAGCTGCGCTGCAGTTTAATGCCCATAACATCAATACACTCATGGTGGAAAAGGAAGCCGCCTGCGTGGTAATGATCCCCAAAGGATTTGAAAAGGATGTTCTTACCAAACGCTACCCCGAAATTACCACGGTGGTGAACACGGCCAACATTCTTACGGCCAATTACGCTTCGGGCGCATTGCAGCTCGTGCTCGGAACCCTTAAGGTAGGCACCCAGCTCGAAACGCTGCGGAAGCAGGGAACACCTGAAAGCCTGCTTATGAACCAGTACGAACCGTTCAGAACCACCTTTATTAAACAAAACAACCGCAGTACCAACTATATGTACTTTTTATGGCCCGGGGTACTCGCTACGGTACTGCAGCAGGTACTGCTGCTTGGATTAGCTCTTTCCTTCGCGGCAGAATTCGAAAAGGGCACGTTCAGGGAACTTGTGCAGCAAACGCGTTCCACGTTGTTGCTTATGACCGTAAAAATCCTGCCGTATCTGTTTATGAGCTTTATCGTATGGCTTATGTACTGGGCATTTACGTGGTGGTTTTCCATCCCTTTTTACGAAAACCTCGGTGCCCTTACACTCGTGGCAGGGTTCTTTATCATGGCCGTATGCTTTATCGGCATATTGGTAAGCATCCTTATTCCCGATCAGCTCAAGGCTACAGAAATACTCATGGTCGTGGCCACGCCTAGCTTTATGCTTTCAGGCTTTACCTGGCCGCTGAGCCAGATGCCCGAATGGATCCAGATGATCGCACAGGTCATCCCGTTAACCCATTTCCTGCCGGCATTCCGTATCCTCATCATTGAAAACGGTTCGCTGCAGTCGGCCAGTCCGTACATATGGAATCTTACCCTTATCTCCATTATAGGATTTGTACTGAGCTTTATTGCCTTATACATTAAAAAAAGAAAAGTACTACGCGAGATGCGTGAAGAAGAAACCACATAAAAAATACCGCCTTTTACAGGGCGGTATTTTTATAAAGAAACCTTAGATACTTTGTATAGGATGCTTAAACCTCAATCTGGTAAATGCGCGAATCCTCATCCCAGGGATGGTATCCCTGTCCAATGTACCGGAACCCGTATTTCTCGTAGTAACCCATAAGGTCAGTACACAGGTTTAAATGCCGGAACCCGAATTTTCGGGTGTCCTGTTTTGCGCGTTCCATAAGAAGCGCTGCGTAACCGTTGCCGCGGTGTTCCTCATCAATAAAAAGGGCACACAGCCACGGGTAAAGGTCCATGCGGCTGATGAAGTCGTTGGTCACCAGTCCCGAGCATCCGATAATTTTACCCTCCTTTTCAAGCAGGTACCACTGTGGCAGGGGCTGTTCGGCATGAATGCAGTTCGCAATGCAGTTTTCGTAAATCACAGGCGATACTTCAGACCAGCAGTCCTGCAGGTAGCGGATCGCCTTCTCTTTGTATTCCGGCTGTTCCCGTACCGATATAAGATGAATCATAGACGTTTTTTTGTAAAGTTATTTAAACAGTAATAGAACCATAGCCTTGCTCCCGAATCCGAAACGGTAACTGTTCAAAAAAGGCTTAAGCCTGTAAGTACGAATGTACAAAAAACCTTGTTTTTTTACCGGTTTAGAGTGGTTTTAATAGCTGTTTTTGGTGATTTTTTACAGAAAAGCACAAAACGTCATAATACGGAATGATTTTTTTTTATATATTTAATCCAATAAAAATTGCATTATGGATAACAAAACAGTTTCAATCGTTTCTTACATCACCATCATCGGGTGGCTTATTGCGTACCTTGTAGGTAAAGACAATCTGGACGCTTTTGCGAAATATCACCTGCGTCAGAGTCTTGGTCTGGCCATTTCGGCCATTATTTCCGGGGTCGTTATCGGAATCCTGCTTATGCTTATTCCGGCACTGGGGCTTATCACCTGGATCGTGAATGTGTTCTTCTTCGTGCTGTTTATCATCGGCATCATCAACGCGGCAAACGGTCACATGAAACCTTTACCTTTGATCGGTAAAATGTTCGAAGATAAATTCAGCTTTATCGGGTAGCAGATCAGATTCTTAAAGAATACGGCACCTTATGGAACATAAGGTGCTTTTTATTGTTAAAGATTGTTAATAAACATTTTTGGTTTCTTTTCTCGTATTAAATTTGGTGCCGGAATGAAATCGTTTTTTACCCATATGTTCGCCGTACTTTTCCTGCTTATTGTTGCAGGCAGCAGGCTTGTGGGCATTTCGCAGGATACCCCTTCCAACTATACCGTTGAAAAGGTTGTACCCACTTATACCCACTCCCTTAAAATAGTGGAGCACAGGGTGTCAAAATCCTACCAGGCCGATTCGGGCTTCACGACGATTGAGGTCGATGCCGGCGATATCGATTTTTCAGACCCTTTTGTGGTAATGGCAACCCTTGCCAAAATCATTATTTTTGCCTTTATTGTAACTTCACTGGGCAATAAATTAGGAAAACGCAGACTTTTCTACGAAGCGTTTGTCCGGATATTTTCACATAAATACATTGTATTGCGCACGCTGAGAATATGATATTCTTTTGCGTTTACTTCTCATAGCATTAGAACAGCAGATCCTTTTTGCCGCTTTTAATTCCATGATACCTTATGCTTTTTTTTAAGCAACATCCTACTGTAAAATCAATTATTTATCATTTTATGAAAAGAGCAGCATTTTTTGTTTCTCTAAGTACTGCGTGCGTATTGTTCAGCTGTAACCAGCACAAGCAGGAAAAAGAAGAGGTTAAGGATTTTCCCGTAACAAATCCCGTTACTTTAGACACTATTGTTTCCAAAGATTACGTATCGCAGGTACGATCCGTACAGAATATCGAAATCCGGGCTCAGGAGCGCGGGTTCCTTCAGGAGATTTTTGTAGACGAAGGACAGTACGTAAAGCAGGGACAGCTTTTGTTCCGCATTAAGCCGCAGCTGTACCGCGCCGAACTGGCCAAAGCCCAGGCTGAAGTGAAGGAAGCTAAAATCGAATTGCAGAATGCCAAAACGCTGGCAGACAACAATGTCGTTTCCAAAAACGAGCAGGCGGTGGCTATGGCAAGGCTTGAAAAAGCCCAGGCCGAAATGCAGCTGGCACAGATACACCTGTCGTTTACCGATATACGCGCCCCGTTTTCAGGAGTTATTGACCGTATTCCCAAACGGCTTGGAAGCCTTATCGATGAAGGAGAACTGCTGACCTCGCTGTCCGATAACTCCAATATGTACGCCTACTTCAACGTGTCGGAGCAGGAATACCTTAACTATGAAACCAATGCAAAAGAAAAAGGCGGTGATGAGGTACAGCTAATACTGGCCAACAACCAGCCGTTGAAATACAAAGGAAAGATCCAGACCATCGAAGGCGAATTCAACAGTGAAACAGGTAACATCGCCTTCCGTGCCAAATTCCCGAATCCCGACAAGCTGCTGCGCCACGGAGAAACAGGTAAGGTGCGTATGACGCTTCCTATGACGAATGCACTCATTATTCCGCAAAAGGCTACATATGAAATCCAGGACAAGAAATACGTCTTCATAGTAGATGCCAAAGGACAAGTGCATTCCCGCCAGGTACAGATAAGCAGTGAAATGCCCGACTTGTATGTGATAGCCCAAGGCCTCACCGTACAGGATAAGGTGCTGCTCGAAGGTACACAGATGGTAAGGGAGGGTGACAAGATCAAACCGCATTATGTAGATCCTAAAAAGACGATTGCCGCCTTACGCCTTAAAGCAGAATAATCATTGTTAATATAATACGAACATCCTATGTTTAAAAGATTTATCCGCAGACCCGTTCTGTCGATCGTAATATCACTGATTATTGTTTTTCTCGGTGTTTTATCATTGGTTAAGCTGCCCGTAACGCAGTTTCCGACCATTTCGCCTCCCAAGGTAAACATAACGGCCGAATATCCCGGAGCCAACGGAGAGCTTATGATTAAATCGGTGATCATCCCGCTCGAACGTTCCCTTAACGGCGTACCCGGAATGAAGTACATGACTTCCGATGCCGGAAACGACGGGGAAGCTTCCATACAGATTGTTTTTGATCTGGGAACCGATCCCAACCTCGCAGCCGTAAACGTACAGAACCGGGTATCGGCCGTAATCAACAAACTGCCGCCGCTCGTAGTACGCGAAGGGGTGAAGATCACACGCGAAGAATCCAACATGCTGATGTACATCAACGTGTACAGTGACGATCCGCATACCGATCAGAAATTCCTTTACAACTATTCCGATATCAACATCCTCTCCGAGCTTAAACGCGTAAACGGGGTGGGTGTGGCCAATATATTGGGTAACCGTGAATACGCCATGCGTATCTGGCTTAAGCCCGACCGTATGACGGCCTATAAAATTTCAGCCGACGACGTTATGAAGTCTTTGGAAGAGCAAAGTCTTGAAGCCTCACCCGGAAGGGCGGGGGAAAGCTCGGGAAAACGTTCCGAAGCTTTTGAGTACATACTAAAATATTCCGGGCGCTACAATACCGAAGAGCAGTACGGCAACATCATCCTGCGTTCCAATCCCGACGGGGAGATCCTGCGCCTTAAAGATGTGGCTGATATTGAATTCGGAAGCGCCATGTACGATATCTATTCCAACCTCAACGGGAAACCGTCGGCGGCCATCGTCGTAAAACAATCGTTCGGGAGTAATGCCAGCGACGTTATCAAAAACGTTAAAACCCTTATGACCGAACTTAAGGAAAACTTTCCGAAGGGAATGCATTACGAAATAAGCTACGACGTGTCCAAGTTCCTCGATGCCTCTATTGAAAAAGTGGTACATACGCTTTTCGAGGCTTTTATACTCGTGGGTATCGTGGTATACCTGTTCCTGGGCGACTGGCGTTCCACGCTTATCCCTACGCTGGCCGTTCCGGTATCGCTTGTAGGAACCTTCGCCCTTATGAATGCGTTCGGTATCACGCTGAACCTTATTTCGCTGTTTGCGCTGGTCATGGCCATAGGGGTGGTGGTTGATGATGCCATTGTGGTCATCGAGGCCGTACATGCCAAAATGGAAGAAAAGCATCTTTCCGCATACAAGGCCACGCAGGAAGCCATGCATGAGATCAGCGGGGCCATTGTGGCCATCACCTTTGTAATGGCGGCTGTTTTCATTCCCGTGGCCTTTATGACGGGCCCGGTAGGGGTGTTTTACCGCCAGTTCTCCATTACCATGGCAACGGCCATCATTTTATCGGGTATAGTGGCGCTTACGCTTACACCGGCGCTTTGTGCCATGATCCTTAAGAACAATCATGGAAAAGCACGTAAAAAAACGCCTGTTACCCGTTTTCTCGAAGGGTTCAACAACCTGTTTACCAAAGGAGCCTATAAATACGAGAAGCTGTTAAGAAAAATCGTAAACAAACGTACCCTTACCTTCGGAATCCTTGCAGCTTTCTGTGCCGGGGTCTTTTTCCTCAACAACAACCTGCCTTCAGGGTTCATCCCGAACGAAGACCAGGGAATGTTCTACGCCATCATACAGACGCCGCCGGGCTCTACATTAGAACGTACCAACCAGGTAGCCGAGAAGCTTCAGAAGATCGCCGAAGGGGTAGAAGGCGTACAGTCCGTTTCTTCCCTTGCCGGGTATGAAATCCTTACCGAAGGAACCAATGCCAATACCGGAACCTGCCTTATCAACCTCAAAAGCTGGGAAGAGCGTTCCCGTTCGTCTCAGGAGATCATTGAAGAACTCGAAGAAAAGTCAGAAAAGCTTACCGGGGCCAACATTGAATTCTTCCAGCCCCCTGCCGTTCCGGGATACGGAGCAGCCGGAGGGTTTGAGCTGCGTTTGCTCGACAAGTCCGGAAGCGGCGATTACCAGAAGATGGAACAGGTGAGCAGGGATTTTGTCAAAGAACTCAGCAAGCGCCCGGAACTGGGATCGGTATTTACCTTTTACAGTGCCAGTTTTCCGCAATATCTTTTAAAGATCGATAACGACAAGGCCGAACAGAAAGGCGTGTCCATAGCCAACGCCATGGAAAACCTCTCTACCCTTATAGGAAGTAACTATGAAACCAGCTTTATCAAGTACGACCGCCCTTACAAGGTAATGGTGCAGTCATTGCCGCAATACCGCGCACTTCCCGAAGACCTTATGAGCCTGTTCGTAAAGAACGAAGAAGGTGAAATGGTGCCGTATTCTGCTTTCATGACGATGGAAAAAACGTATGGTCTGTCTGAAATTACGCGCCATAATATGTACCTGTCGGCCGAAATCAGCGGGGCGCCTGCCGAAGGATACAGCAGCGGTGCGGCCATTGCGGCCATCAACGAGGTAGCCAAACAAAAGCTGCCACGGGGGTACGGTATCGACTGGGCCGGTATTTCCAAAGATGAGGTTGCCCGCGGTAACGAAGCCATCTTTATTTTCGCCGTGTGTCTTGGGTTCGTATACCTCATCCTGGCGGCGCAGTACGAAAGCTTTATCCTGCCGTTGCCGGTGATCCTGTCATTGCCAACGGGTATTTTCGGAGCCTTTCTTTGCCTGCAGGCGGCCGGGCTTGAAAACAACATCTACGCGCAGGTGGCCATGGTTATGCTTATCGGGCTGCTCGGAAAGAATGCCGTGCTCATTATTGAGTTTGCCGTACAGAAACGACAGGAGGGAAGTACCATACTCGAGGCGGCCATTGAAGGAGCCGCGATGCGTTTCCGCCCTATCCTTATGACGTCGTTTGCATTTATTGCGGGGCTTATCCCTTTGGTAATGGCTTCAGGTCCGGGAGCTACGGGTAACCGTACCATTGGTACGGCTGCAGCCGGAGGTATGCTTATAGGAACCGTTTTCGGGCTGGTGATCATTCCGGGGCTTTACTATATATTCGGAACCATAGCCGACCGCCACAAACTGACCAAGTATGAAGATGAACAGCCGTTAACAGAAGATTTAGAGTTCGATGAATAAAACAGAGATTAAAAAAATAGGCGTACTGTTCGCAGTCGCAGGCAGCGTATGGGGGTGTAAGGCACCCCAGGCTACCACCAACGTGGAAAACAGACCCGAGGTACCGCAGACCTTCGGTGTTGAAACCGATACGGTGACCTCGGCCATCGTGCCGTGGAAACAGTTTTTTACCGATCCCAACCTTGTAGTGCTTATCGAAACCGCCCTGAAAAACAACCAGGAGCTTATGATTACGCTGCAGGAAATCGAAATTGCCAAAAACGAGGTCATGTACAAGAACGGAAAACTCAAACCGTCTGTATCGGCAAAACTCGGAGCCGGTGTTGAAAAGGTAGGGCGCTATACCAGTGCCGGTGCCGGCGATGCTTCTACCGAAATAGAACCCGGAAAAGAAATGCCCGAACCGTTGGGCGACTTCTCCGGCGGGCTTATGGCCAACTGGGAGGTCGATATCTGGAAAAAGCTGCGCAATTCCAAGGAGGCCGCCATTAAACGCTACCTCGGAACCGTAGAAGGAAAGAACTTTGTACTTTCGGGACTTATAGCAGAAGTGGCCGATTCATATTACGAACTGCTTGCGCTCGACAACCAGCTCGATCTTACCCTGCAGTACATTGACCTGCAGAAACATGCGCTGGAAGTGGTAAAAATACAGAAGCAGGCAGCGCGCGGAACCGAACTGGCCGTTAAAAAGTTCGAAGCCGAACTGGCGAAGTCTCAAAGCCTGGAGTTCAGCATCCGCCAGCAGATCACCGAAAAAGAGAACCGCATCAATGCTTTGCTCGGAAGGTATCCCGAACCCGTTATACGCAATAAGGAATCCTTCCTTAACCTTGTACCGGCTGCGGTACAAACAGGTATTCCGTCGCAGCTGCTGGCCAACCGTCCCGATATCAAACAGGCCGAACTGGAACTTGAAGCCGCCAAACTCGATGTGAAGGTAGCACGTGCAGAGTTTTACCCGTCGCTTGATATTTCGGCCGCCATCGGGTTACAGGCCTTTAAGCCTTCATACCTCGTGAAAATGCCCGAATCGATCATGTATTCGCTGGCAGGCGACCTTGCGGCACCGCTTATCAACAGAAGTGCCATAAAGGCCGAATTCAATACGGCCAGTGCGCGGCAGATTCAGGCCCTGTATGAATACGATCAAACGGTGCTCAGTGCGTATCTCGATGTGGTAAACCAGATGTCTAAGATCGGGAACATGCAGAAAGTGTATGGTTTTAAGGAGAAAGAAGCCACTACGCTGACCGAATCGGTGGGTATTGCGGCAGAGCTTTTTAAATCGTCACGCGCAGATTACCTCGAAGTACTCATGACGCAGCGCGATGCCATGGATGCCAGGCTGGAACTTGTGGAAGCCAAGGCACACCAGTTCAATGCCGTGGTTATGCTGTACAAAAGTCTCGGCGGCGGCTGGAAATAAGGATTTTTTTTGTTGATTTACAATAGTTGAATGGCGGGTTCTTTAAGGGAACCCGTTTTTTATGTTTTTCTTTATCTGTAAATTAGAGCACGGTGCATTTTCTGTGACTTTCAGCAATGCTGCATGTGTAGCGGTTTTTCAACGGAAGCCGGGTTCAGGCCGGAAACGATATAATGGAAGAAGAACTTTATGACCGCACGGCGGTTTACCCGAATACTGCTGTGGGGTATACATTGAACTTAAAGAAAGACCTGCACTGAGGAGTGACCTTTACAAAAGGATTTGTGTGAAAAAGTGGTTAAATAAACAGAATATGCAATTTTGGAAACCGCTTTTGGTATTAGGCGGGGCTGTTTTTATTTTAACAGCCGTTTACAGTATGGCCTGTTTTTTGAACTGGTATAACTACCAATCAGTCGCTTGTTTAATGACAAAAAATTAGGCAACGATAAAGAGCCTGCAACAGCAGGCTCTTTTATTGTTTATAGCAGGTAATCCATAATCTTCAGACAACCTTACAGTTCCGTTTTTCGGGTTATTTAATGAGCTTGTTGAGCAGGTCTGCGAGGAGTTTTTCCCCGTTCTGCCCATAAATAAGCCCATGTCCGCCCTGCGGTACAGATTCGAAGTGCCAGTTTTTGTTTTTATGCGCATCATAAATTTGGTGTACCCCGGCATAAGCAAAAGCCTCGTCGTCTTCCGCATTCAGAGAATAGAACGGTTTGTTTATATTGTTGAAAGCAACAGGGCCTGTTGCAAGTTCCGGGTTAGCCGAAACGGCAAAAAAGCCTTTATATGGTGTGCGTTTTTGCGAAGCAAACCAGAAAGCCGCAGATCCCCCGTTCGACATCCCGCCGAGGTAAACGTCTTTTAGGCTGTATCTTTTCTCCACCTGTTTTGTGATGTCGAGGATGTTTTCAAAAGCTGCGGGCTGGTTTACCCATCCGAAATCCTTTTTCCCGAAAGGATAAATCACTATAAGCCCGTTTCGTTCTGCATATTTAAAAATAGGCTCGGTAGCAGTTTCAGGTTGCAGGTACTGGAATTCCTCCGCGTTCACAACGCCTCCATGCAGGTATACGATGGCCTTTACGGAAGACCCGTTGCGGTAATCCGACGGCACATATACGAGGTAGGGTACTTTTACCCCTTCCGATTCGGAATAGTACAGGGCAAAACCTGCCGGCACCTGCCCTTTAAAGCCGGGTGCAATACTGTTTTCCGTTATTGTTTTATTCCATTCTGCCATACGGCGTACATCATGGGCCTGTTTTTCGCTGCGTTTTAATTGCGCGGTTTTCATGATTTTTTTCCAATCATCGGTTCCGTGAAGTTTTGAAAAAGCTTCTTCCTTTTCAAGGTTTTCGAGTTCTCCGTCTTTTGCACCGAGTCCGAGTTTTGCAGCATTATCAAGCCACATAAGTCCTTTTTCCGTGTCGCTGCACTTTACAGCGGCCACGGCCCCGTTATAATAATCATAAGATCCCGCAGGTGTTTTGCGGTTAAGGTTGTTTTTGAAAATATCGAAAGCCTCGCAGTATTCCTTGTTTTGCATCAGGTTGGCAGCTTCCGACATTGCGGCTTTGTAGTTTTGCGAAAACACGGGCGCAACAGCCAGTGACAAAAGCATGGTAACGTAATTTTTCATCATATTTTATCCTTAGGATTATACGGCTGTTAAATTAACATTTTTTTAATACATAATGCGCAACGGTATTTTTTTTAACATCTTATTAAAAACAATTTGAAGAATACGCAAGGAAATACCCTGCTCCGGTACCCGGCTTTGTTCCCCGGAATTACTTATAAAGTAGTAACCAGGTACTTGTGTTTTGTTTTTTTATATGTAAAAAAATGGTTATATAGTTTAAAAATGTATTTTTTATTTTATGTTTGTAATGACGTTTTTTTATTTTTAAACGTCGTTAATTTATTTTAAATTTGCAGCACAAAAAAACATTTATGAAACACCACTACTTACAAATCAGAGGTTTGGAAAAAACCTTAGGCACTTGCATATTAAAAAAAATTCAACCTTTTATCATCAAAAAAACATGAAGAAACAAGCACTGACGCTGTTTCTGGTGCTGTCCGTTTATTGCGGATACGGCCAGGACGTGGTATGGCAGAAAACCATCGGCGGCGAGCACGCAGAGTACCTTTTCGATATGGTACCCACGGTGGATTACGGTTTTCTTTTGGCCGGCAGTTCGCTGTCGGACAAAACAGGCTTAAAAAAACAGGCCGGCAACGGCAGCCTCGACTATTTTATCTGGAAGATGGACCAGCACGGCGAGGAAGAATGGCAGCTGAGCTTTGGCGGCGAGGGCCAGGACATCTTGAAGAACATCAGTCCCACAAACGACCAGGGGTATATCCTCGGTGGGTACAGTGATTCCGGAAAAAGCGGCGACAAGCAATCCGAAAACAACGGCAAAAACGACATCTGGATCGTGAAGATCAACGCGCGTGGCGAGCAGCAGTGGCAGCAGAGCTACGGCGCGGAAGGCGACGACCGCCTCGTACAGATCCGGCAGACATCCGACGGCGGCTACCTTATAGCCGCCACGACGAATTCCGACAAAGGAGCCGGTAAAAAAGATGCCAAACTCGGCGGGCTCGACTACTGGATCCTCAAAACCGACAAGCTTGGCAAAGTAGAGTGGGAAAAAACGCTGGGTGGTATCTATAACGACGAACCGCGTACCATTGTATTTACAGAAAAAGGCTATCTTATCGGAGGAGTATCGAATTCCCCGATTTCCGGTACCAAACAAAAAGACACCTACGGCGGTTATGATATGTGGATTGTAGAACTCGACACTAAAGGCAACGAGCTGGCGCAGTACGTACTGGGCAGCGAAAACGACGACGAGCTCAACCAGGTGCTGCTCACAACCGATAAAAAGGGTTACACCGTAACAGGCAGCACTTACGCAGAAGGCAGCACGGGCAACCTTACCCAAAAGGCCGAAAACGGCAGTGACTTCGTGGTCATCCACACCGACCTTCGTTTTGAACCCCAAAAGCAGTTCAGCTTCGACCTTAAAGGATCGGAAGTGCTGACCTCTACGCAGACAACGCCAGAAGGGAATTTATTGCTGTCGGGTTACAAACAGGACGCCAAAACAAGAAAAAAGAGCTATGCGGCCGTGCAGGTAAACGCCCAGGGCGAACAAATCTGGGATAAGGAGCTATCCACAAGCGGGAACGATTTATTGCGCAAAGCCGTGATCACACGCGATGGCGGGCTTGTGTTTGCGGGTAATTCCACGGGAAAAAGCGCCCGATACAAAACGGCTTCCGTAGGCCGTGACGATTACTGGGTGGTGAAGCTGCATACCAAAGCGGAAACAAAACAACCCGAAATAAAGATCGAGGCCATTCCGAACCCGACGGACGGTTTTACGAACATTGTCATCAACCATGAATATAAAGAAGGCGTGGTCAACGTATACGACCTTAACGGGCGTTTGCTGCATACCGAAGCGTTGAAGTACGATATGGTGGCGGTGGATTTAAGCCGTTATGCCATGGGAACCTACGTTATCAACATCAAAACCGATGTGGTGAACACCTCGGTTAAAGTCATTAAGAAATAACCTATGAAACACTATTTACTTTTTATTTTACTTTTCTGGACGGTTGCGGGCCGCAGCCAGACAGTACCCAAAGAATACAAGTTTACCTCGATGACCGATTTCGGTCTGTTTGAAGAAGCCGGCATGTCGGGCAACGTCAACGTTTCGCTGCCATTGTTCGATTTACAGGTCCCTACGTACCGCTACCCCGTAGCGCTTGAATACAACCAGGAGGGCAACGTGAACAGCGATGCCGAAGGTGGTCAGTTCGGCGAGGCCTGGAACCTGAACCTTATGGGGGCCGTAACACGTATTACACGTCCTATTATCCCGACTTACACCGATTCTATTTACAATATTTATTATAAGGACGAATTAACGAAGCCATTTCCCCAGGAATGCGGTGCAACTTCTGTAAGGATCTGGGAATATCCTGAAATCGTTTTCGACGAACGCTATTATGCCAACGGTATTCCCTTAAGCGGTTCACGTCCCGATCACGAACGCGATGTATTTAAGTTCCAGGTGCCCGGGGTATCAGGTAAATTCTACCTCGACTATTCCTTTAGCGAAGGGTTAAATGCGCGTGTGCTGGAGCAGTCGGACTACTGCAGCATCAAAATTGTTAAAGCTTCCGGCTCGGCTACGATCGATGCCATTGAAATCACCGATAAAAAAGGCTACCGCTATGTGCTCGACATTAAAAGCAACATCAACAAAAATTATACGCACCGCATTACGGTAGGCCGTGCCGCGGGAGCCATCAGTGGTGGGGAGTGCAACCAGTACCTTAGACATGTGAATGTTAATATGGGAAACCTCAACCCGGAGGCCAATAACAGATTAAACCAAAACGAGAAGGAAAATATTTACGGATCCGTGAATTTCGGGACACAATTCTGGCAGGAGCTCAACCTGTCGAAAATCTACGACAAGGACGGTCGCCTGCTCGTAAACATCGAATACGATATTTCCAACAAACGCTGGACCGATCCGCGTTTGACCTTTGATATGTTCGGAGGGGGCCGCAGCATGGTAAAATACATTGTTAAAAGCATTGAGCTGGCCAATGTAGGTAAAGCGACTTTTAAAAACAGCCTGGAGGTTCACGCGGGAAAACACCTTACAGAAGAAATCACCCTTACCGATATAAAAGGGAATGTTTTAAAAACGATCGATTTCACCTACGAGTCAGCAGGTGCCTATCTCAACGGTAAAATGGTGAACAAAGCGCTGCTGACTTCGGTAAAGGATTACAGCAATACGGTTAAACCGCAGCTTACAACGATGGATTACAAAAAATACCTTATGGGCGGGGACAACATTTACGATTCCGACTCTTATTTCGGCTATGCCTTCAAAGGGCGTTATTACGATATGTATAAGGGAAAACAGCACTTTGCAGCTGATATGTTTGCCCTGCAGAAGATCAAATACCCTACCGGGGGGGTAGTGCTGTACCGTTTCGGTCCGAATACGTCGGCAACTACTTCTTCAACTGCCCGACTGTACAATATGGACAACCAGGTTTTTACCGAAATTACGGCACAAAGCACCAGCACGACGGGAACCTACCGCTTTACGCTGGGAACCGTAGACCGGGTATTTATCCTTACACAGCTGACCAACGGTGTAAAGTTATACAGGGTGGTAAACGGGGCACGACAGCTCGTAACCACGATCTATCGTAAAGGTAAATCCGACCCTTTTTCACCAGTATACCGGTATGTGAATAAAACAGACCACATATATGAATGGCCGTATGTGGGCCAGCTTGCTGCGGGCACTTATGAAGTTGAAAGCAACTATTCCTATAATCCCGGTTTTACGGTAATGCAGATGCAGTATGTAGCCGATAGCAGCCTAAAGAACTTTATATACCGCGAAGGATTAAGGATAGAGGAAGTGGCCTATTTTAATGAAGACGTTAACCAGGGGCTTTTAGAATCAACCGGGATAAATACCAGGCCTGAAAAACACATTCATTATGACTACGGGCATTCTGCCGCACAGCTTTTTGTCATGAAGCCAAGCCAGAAGCCGCTTTTTGAACCTCCCTTTTATTACCGTAACGTAACGACGATAAACGAAGGCATCGGTAAAAAGACTACGGTGTATGCGTCGGACGATACAGGACTTGTTTACAAAAAACCGGCCAAAACCATGGTGTACGACCAGGGAGGTAACCTGCTCGAAGAAACGGTGTTCAACCGCGAAACCCAGGGTACGCATGCGGCTATACAGGACCTGCGCATGATGCTGACCCCGTTTGAGAAAAAGACGACGCAGACCTCCAAAAGCTATGACGACCGCAAATCGTTTACTACCACCACGGTTACCGATTATAACGCGGCCTATTACGAGCCCGCTGCCGTCACCGAAACAGCACCCTCGGGCAGGGTAAGCCGTGTCGAATACGATTACGCCTTTAAAGGTACGGCCATCGTTAATACGGCGGGCCGAAGCTATATCAACGGTACGCTTAAAAGCCAGCAGCTCCATACCTACGATACGGCGGGCAACCCTGTAAAGACGGAGTTTAAAACACCCGATATGGCCGCTTATGAAAAAACAGGGCAGGAAAACACCAAATACATCGACGGGCTGCTCGTGGGTTATACCCAGGCCGACGGCACCCCGGTAACGCTGGCCTACGGTTATAACGGTACACAGGTCATTGCCAAACTCGTAAACCTTGAGTCCACAGCATTTTATTCGACGGCGAACCAGGCATTGCTTACCAATCTGGACAACTACAGCAACCCGAAGCTTAGCAGTTACAGTGAAGCCAACCTTAAAACCGCTTTAAACGGTATGCGCACAACCTTTTCCAACGCCTTGGTTACAAGCTATACCTACAAACCCATGGTGGGGCTCTCGAGCATTACCGACGAAAACCTAAAAACGACGACCTACGAGTACGATGCCTACAACCGTTTAAGCAGGATAAAAGATTACCTGGGCAACATTTTAAAAGAATACCAGTACAATTTCACCAATTAATCATTTATGAAAAAGCTATTTATGATTGGTCTGTCGCTGGCATTCACAAATGCCGTGGCACAGACCACAACCAAAAACTATGTAAAGGAAACCACGAGAACCTTTGCCTCTACAAGCAATATTTCTTCTGTTGGGAACGAACATTTTATTACGACCACCTACTACGACAGGCTCGGAAGGCCCGTACAGGTGGTGGACCAGAACAGTTCGCCCGATGACAACAAAAACATCGTCACACATATTGAATACGAAAAAAACATCGGCCAGGTAAAACAGTACCTGTCTTTTACGAGCCCGGGCTATACAGGAGGCGGTATTCTCCTAACGACCTACCATTCCAATTTTGTAAACAATGCCCAAAGCCAGACGCTGTCGTTTTACCAGACATACAACGATAATTATACAACTGTTCCGTATGCGGAAACCCGTAAGGAGGCCTCTCCGCGGCAGCGCGTACTTGAAACGGGGTTCCCGGGTGAAATATGGGCCATCAGCCCCTCTGGTTTAAATATCCCTGCAGAGGAAGACCAGCGCAACAGCATCCGCAGTGCCTACAGCCTTAATGCGGCAGGTGAAGTAAAGCGCTATACGGTCACCACGGGCTTTGCCGACGGCATCTATAAAAACAGCATTTCAGAAAACGGGTTTCACCCCGAGGGTATCCTGACCAAAACGGTGGTAAAGAACGAGAACTGGAAAGGAGGTGACGGTACCAACAACACTGTGGAAGAGTTTAAGGACGTTAAGGGCAACGTGGTACTCAAACGCAGTTACAACAATAGTGTGGCGCACGACACCTATTATGTGTACAACGACCAGGACCAGCTGTCTTTCGTGATCCCGCCCATGGCCGGCGGCAGTGCGGCAGCGGCCGACCTTGACAAATGGGGCTACCGCTACAACTACGACACCAAAGGAAGGCTGGCAGAGAAAAAGCTGCCGCAGAAAGACTGGGAATACCTTATTTACGACAAGGCCGACCGCGTGGTGATGAGCGGCCCGGTATACAGCCCGTTCGGCGAGGGTACCAAAGGTTGGCTTATCACGAGGTACGACAACTTTGGCCGCGTGGCCTATACGGGGTACTATGCCGGCAGTACCTTTACAAGCGCCGTGCGCAACACCCTGGCACAGAACAATTTTAGTACAGCGACCAGGATCACAACCAACACCACGATCGACGGTATTGCGGTGCGTTATACCAACACGGGTTTTCCCACAAGCTTTAAGCTGCTTACGGTAAGCTATTACGACAATTACGAGTTTCCGAATGCGCCGGCAATTGTAATGGCGGTGGAAGGGCAAACGGTAAACACGAGCGTAAAAGGGCAGCTTACGGGAAGCTGGACGCGTACCCTGACCACGGCAGCCAGTACGGCCGGAACCCTGTCGTACAGCCTCTACGACGACAAATACCACGTGATCCGCAGCTACAGCCAGAACCACCTCGGGGGCTATACACAGGCCGACAGCAAACTGCTTTTTACAGGAGTACCCACCAAAACGGTGACCACGCAAAAGCAGAATGCTTCAGCAGCCGTACTCACGATAACCGATAACTTTGACTACGACCGTCGCGATCGTTTAACTTTGCATACGCAGCAGATTGGCGACGCAAAGGTGGAAACCATTGCAAAAAACAGCTACGATGCCCTGGGGGTGCTTGTTAAAAAAGATGTTGGGGGCACTGCTTCCAAGGCTTTGCAGAATGTAAACTACGATTACAACATCCGCGGCTGGCTTACCGATATCAACGATGCGGGTATGGATGCCGTTGATACCGAAAACGACCTGTTCCAGATGAAGCTTAATTACGACGAACGGGGCGGTAGTTTTGGTAACAGCTTATTGTACAACGGCAACATCAACAGCGTGTATACACGTACCAAAAGCGACAACATCTTCCGGGGGTACAGTTATTATTACGACGGGCTGAACCGCCTTACCAATGCAAAAGGCGTTTATTACGAAAACGGGGGCTGGAACATGGGCATCCGCGAAGGCGATGGCTTTAACGAAAGCCTTACGTACGATAAAAACGGCAATATTGTGACCCTAAAAAGGACAGGTGAAGTTGTTACCGGGCAAAAAACAGAAATAGACGATTTAAGTTACAGCTATAACGCCAACCAGCTGTTAAGCGTTACCGATGCGCTGATCAACCCCGAGGGCTTTAACGACGTTAATAAAACAGGCAACGACTATACCTACGACACCTTTGGCAACATCACCACGGACAAAAACAAAAGCATTACGGCCGTAAGCTACAACCACCAGAACCTGCCGTACAAGGTAACCTTCAGCAACGGTGGCAGCATCAGCTATACGTATGATGCAGCAGGTACGCGTTTAGCTAAAAAAGTACAGCCATCGGGTGGTACGGCTGTGACCACGGATTATACAAACGGTTTTGACTATGAAAACGGAGTACTGCAAACGTTCCCAAACGCAGAGGGTTATGTAAAAAATAATGCAGGTACGTATATTTATCATTATATTTACAAAGACCATCTGGGTAACAACCGGTTGGTATATGCCGATTTAAATAAAGACGGTACCATCAATCCGGCAACGGAAATAACAGAGGAAAACAACTATTATCCTTTTGGATTAAAACACAAAGGCTATAATGAAATTGTAGGAACCGGATATAAATATAAATTTGGAGGTAAAGAGCTTAACAGCGAATTGGGATTAGAATTATACGATTTCGGGGCGCGTAATTACGATGCAGCGATTGGACGATGGTTGAATATAGATCCATTAGCGGAGAATTCCAGACGTTGGACACCGTATACCTATGCGTATAATAATCCAATATTCTTTGTAGACCCGGATGGGATGCAGGCAAGCCCAATATTTGGATTAGATGGTAGTTATCTTGGAAATGACAACCAAGGATTTGAAGGAGAAGTAATATTTATGGATCAAAGTACTTTTTTTAGACAGGGAGGAACAACCAGTCTGGACGTAAACGCAAAAGGAACCATTTCTCATGAGGATGCTAAAACTTTTGGTAGGACTGTAAATCAAGTTGTAACTAATCAGCCTGATATGAATTTTACGCAAAATGAAATAGATATGATAAACAATGCAGCATCATTTATTGTGCGTCAAATGAATGATTTAGGTCCTTCTGTTGATAAATTGCACAATGGGAGTACCTCTATGCATTATGCTGCTTCTAAAACTAACCCGCAAACAGGTTTAGATGTCTTTAGATTAGTAAGTAATAATGGGGATAAAACTAGTCTTTTGGGAGATACAGAAGCCCCTGCATCAATGACTTATAATCCTAATAAATTTACTTTTAATTTAATGAGTAGTATATGGTTAAAAAACGAGCAATTTACGGTTGAAAATATTCAAAATACTGCAGTTCATGAATTGAAGGGACATTTAAATAACAAAATACCAGGCGGAACAACATCTGATCATGCTAAAGCTTATGATTTACAAATATCACATCCTTCATGGAAGAATACTACAAAAAGCTTTAAAGAATCAATTATAGAAGGAAGAAAAAAAGTGTTAAATCAATAAACTTAAATATGTATAAAAGTAATTCTTGGATTTTTTATATTTTATTAATAATCTTTTGCTCATGTAAAAGCAAAGTAGATAAAGATGAGGTTACAGTTTCTTGTGATAGTATATATCAATTTAGTAATGGAAAGAACAAAACCTATTACTATTTAATGACTTTCCAAAACAATACACAAGAAGATTTAATTTTGAAAAAGAATAAATTTTTACACCAAAGTAGAAATACGAAAGATACTTTAAAATCATTGGAAATTATTCTTTTTAATAAAAAAGATACTTTAAAGTCTCCTTTCGTTGAAAGCAATTTTATGCATTCAAATTACATTCTTTATAAGAAAAATAAATATAAAATTTTATATGTAAAAAAGGAAGAATCGGACGACTTAGATAGACAAATATTAATTTCAAGTAATGGTAAAATAATTGATACAATACTTTATAAATATAATATTGTAAAATTATCAAAAGATATGAATGATGAAGATATAAGACGATTAATGAATGTTAATTTTAAATAATTCTTTATAAAAAAATAGTGGTTTTATTTCTATTTTATTCAATGATATATACAATACAAAGAATTAAAAATAGGATCTACTATTAAAACATCTTTAAAATTAGTATGAGAACACTATTTTATTTGTATTTAGGATTTATCTTAACAAGCTGCAATCTTTCGAGAAAAAATAATATAACAATTTTTTATTTCAAAAATGAATTTTCCACTCCAGTTTCTATTGATTGTGATAAAATATTTAGAACTCTAGATTTGTTGAAAATAGAAGTTAACGATAAAGAATTATATGATTTTTTAACACACAATATGTCTGAAGCTGATGAGAACTTTTCTGATATAGATGCTAGATATAAAATAATTATAGATAGTGATACTTTATGTATTGATAATTTTGGGTATTATATTCATAAGGAGGGTATCGGTAAGATTAATAATTTTGAATTCTTCAAAAAATATATAAAGGAATATAAGGGAGGAAAAACAGAAGTGACGCAATCTTTAGATAGTTTAATAGAATCAGGAGGTTCTGATGAATATTAGAATATATAGACTAATATAATTCTTTAGCATATGATTCGAATTTACAGATAATGAAAAATACTAACTTCATTAAAAAGTAATAAACATTTATTATCATTATTAATATACGAATTTGAATTATCTTTTGAAGAGATAATCTTTAACAGCCTCTTTACAAGCGTATGGAGGCTGTTTTATAAACATCTTACTGCTGTTGTACATATAAACTTCAAAAACAGGAAAGTCTTCAATAATAATGTTGAAATAGAAGGAAGTATTTCTACACGGCAATCAATGTTAAATATAGTTTCGCAAGATGATGGAAAAGGCGGTACAGATGCTAAAAATAATAGGGAATATGGAGTAATCGTTGATTTTAATGGAGGTGTTACCGAGCAGCCAGCTGGAAGCATAGTAGATCCAAGTAAAGTATCAGCAGTTTCGTTTAATTTTACTATTGATGAAAATACAAAATCAACTTTTCATGATCATCCTAGTGGATTTAAAGAAATTGGAACTAAAAGCGGTGCGAATACAGTTCAAATTGGGTCATATACAAAACACGAGTTTTTTCAACCTCCTTCAAAAGCAGATATTACTAATAGTAGACGGCCTGTAAATTATGTCTTTGGAAGGGAAATAATACAGTGTATATATATAATTCCACTGGTGTATTAGCAACATTACCAATGAATAGATTTGTTAATTTTAAAAAATAGAAAAATGAAAAAATTATATGTAATATTCTTATGTTTTTTTTATTTAACTACTAATTCTCAATCTTTAGACAATAAGTTTAATAAGATTTTAGAAGATCATGTTAAAGAATTTAAATTGAATTATAAGAATCACGGTACAATTTTGATATGCTGTGAAAATGAGTTTTTAAATCCATTTTTTTTATCCTCACAAGAGATTATTTTAAGTAATCGTCTAAATATTAGAAAATATATAAAGAAAAGTACTTATATGATTCTTTTTAGATTTTATATCAAAGAAAATAAAATGTATATAAGTGCATCACATTTCAAAGTGGAAAAGAAGATAAGAAAAATAAATATGATCAATCTTATGGATGGAAAAGAATATTATATATGTGATTTGGTAGAAAAAGAATAATTGTAAAAGCCCCAAATTTACTGTTTTGGGCTTTTTTAAAAATACTTACTACTATTATATATTTAAAGTTTTTGATTTTATAAGAAGATATCTTTAGACGTATCAATACAAGGACCATTTAGATTCACGAGTTCAAAGCTTTGAGAAAGCTTTGAACGAAGAGACCCGAACGAAGTGAGTGTAAGGTTAAGTTATGCCGATGTAAACAAAAACGGAACGATAGAACCTGCTACAGAGATATTGGATGAAACCGAGCTAGCGAGGTTCGCCGACACCAAAACAAAATAAAAATGAGAGGCAAAACAACTATTACCCGTTCGGATTAAAGCATAAAGGGTATAACGAAATTGTAAACAGCGGCCGAAGTGAAGCAGCGGAGAAATATAAGTTTTTGGGGCAGGAACGAAATGAAGAGCTGGGATTAAACTGGGACAGTTTTAAATGGAGAAACTATGATTATGCTATTGGAAGGTTTATGAATGTTGATCCTTTAAGTGAAAAGTATGCTTATCAATCACATTATAATTTTGCAGAAAACAGAGTTATTGATGGAAGAGAATTGGAAGGGTTAGAATGGAAAAATTTTAGAACTACGGGTAAAATCCAGGAAGCCTTAAAATGAAACTACCTCCTACATATGCTCAAAAACAAAACTATAGTTTAGTTGTAAACAAACCGGATGTTTCTTTTAAGGATTTTAAATCAAGTTTTAAAGAGGGACCTCATAAATTTTTAACAAATTCTAAAGCGACTTTTAATTCTCCAGTAGATGAAGAAAGAAAACCTTCGAAATTTGTTGTGGGTAGCTTTATCAAAATCAATATTGAAGGACCAATGAATGATGCTTATGTCAAAGTTACTAACATGGAAGAATCTAATGATTATATGTCTGCAACATTTGTTACCATGGAAGGTCATGTTGAAAAAGGAAAGATTACATTTAGACTTTATAATGAGGGTGAAAACATTAAGTTTAGTCTTTCTGAAGTCGATATGGGATTAGCACCAGAGAAGTATGCCCGAGAACAACAAACTAAATCTTGGAATGAAGTATTATCAAATATATCAGCATATTTAGGTGGAGAAGAAGTTAAAAAAGAATCGGAAATTGTAAAACCTATAAAAGAAAATAGATAATGTTTTATATTTATACAGAATTAATTCCTTTAATTATAGCAATTATAATATGGTTTTTAATAAGACCAAAAGGATTCAAAAAATATGTTGATTTTATATTATTACTAATAGTAGTATTATTTATTTATGCGTTTATATTATATATTTTAGAAATAAATTCATATATCAGCGAGGGATGGATGACCTCTGCTACATTAATTTTCTTTCTAATCCCCTCTTTGTTTCTAACTTTAGTAATTAAAATAATAATATTTTTTAAAAGATCTAAAAAATAGATATTTAATATTAAACAACAATTTATTTGCCTAAATTGATAATAAAAGGGTCTCAGAATTCGAGAACTTAAAAAAGAAACAAGAAAAATAGTTTTAAATTATTTAGAAAATGGAGTAGAAATAAAATATAAGTATATTTTAGGTAAACATTATAAGAAGGAAAATATTTAAAGATATTGAACTCGGCAATCAACTTATCATTGAAAGTAAAAAATAATTAAATATAAATAAGCCTTCTTAAAATTATTAAGAAGGCTTTTACATAATGAGAAGGATACCGCAACCATCCAACATTGGAAAATGCCAAAGACAGTGTTATACAGGTTACCGAGATTATTGAAGAGAACAACTATTATCCGTTTGGGTTAAAGCACAAAGGCTACAATGAATTACCCGATTACAGCGTTACCAACAAATACAAATACGCGTATGGAGGTAAAGAACTCAATAGCGAATTGGGCTTGGAATTATACGATTTCGGCGCACGGAATTACGATGCGGCGATTGGAAGATGGTTGAATGTGGATCCGCTGGCGGAAAATACGATTATGTCTTATCAGTACAGTAATAACAATCCAATTCGTTTTGCAGATCCTTCAGGAATGATTGGAGAAGATGTCATAATTAAAGGAAATATGGCACAAGAAGCTTTTAATTCTCTACAAAATTCAGTTAGTTCAGAATTAGAACTTAAAATGAGTAAAAGCGGGAAAGTGACAGCAAAACAAATTGGAGAGGGACAATTGTCTCAAGGGGCAACTGATTTATTAGCGGCTACAAAAGACAAATCTGTAACAGTAAATGTTGATGCAGATAATTCTCCTTATAATATAGATAAAACAACTCCAATTAAATCTATAAGAATTGGAAGTTTTATGGGGTCTTTTTATAATGAAGATGGCACTGTTAATACTAGACAATCTATTCAGCCAGAGATTTTAGATAAGTTAGATATTGCTAATAATAAAACACCTGGTCAATCAGTACTTCATGAAGTTACGGAATCATATAAAGCAGGGAAAATAACACAAGAGCAAGGATATGGAGTGAATAGAGTAATTCTTCAAGACATGTATGACCGTAATTCTATTTATTATAGAGCTCATAACGGTGTAACACCTGCGGGAGGAGGTTTACGAACAGATTATATATTTGATTCAAACAGTAAACCTATTAAAGCAATCTTGTATACAGGTGAGAAAGGAAATGTTAAATTTCATGAAATTGATTTAACTAAATAAATAGTATAATGAGAAATATATATTTTTTAGGGGTGATTTTACTGTTTTTTATTAATTGTAAATCTGTATTTAAAAGAAATGAGAAATGTAACTGCTCTGTTGAATATTACATAAGTAATATTGATTCTATAAATAATTATTATATTATTTACGCACGTGAAGTAATAAAAGGACATAAATATAAAATTATTTCAAAAAAGGAAATATGTAATTCACGTAGTAAAATAAGGCCAGGTAATACATATTATCTAGAAATCAAATCATTATTTTCAGCTGTAATTGATGGTAAAGAATATGTTATTGATAATATTGATTGTGCAGTTATAGAGAATAATAGTTTTTGTAAAGAACCTGAAAACTTAATTTTTGACGTTTCAAAATCCAAAAATTTAAAAGGGTTATGTTATAATAAGAATTAAGCCAGTAATAAATTATAAATATTAAACCAACAGCCTCTTTACAAACGTATGGAGGCTGTTTTATAAAAACACTTTACTGCTGTTGCACATTAAATAGTTTCGACTTTTATAAGGACGTAGTAAGTTAGTGTGTTTTATAGTGGTAAAGTACCACAAAGTTTTTAAGAAAGACTTAGAGAAACATACGCTTAAGCTATGCCGATATAAACAAAAACGGAACGATAGAACCGGCTACAGAAATATTAGAGGAAAATAATTATTACCCGTTTGGGTTAAAGCATAAAGGGTATAATGAAATTGCAGGAACCGGATATAAATACAAATTTGGAGGTAAAGAGCTCAACAGCGAATTAGGCCTGGAATTATACGATTTCGGGGCGCGTAATTACGATGCGGCAATTGGGAGATGGCTGAATGTGGATCCGTTGGCGGAGAAGTTTATAAGTTGGTCCCCATATAATTATACTTACAATAATCCAATTAAATGGATTGATCCTACTGGAATGGGACCTGAAGATTGGTTTGTTAATAAGAATACTGGAAATGTAGTATTTGTTAAGAATGAATCTACCTTAACTAATCTAAAGGATGAAAAATTGAAAAAACAATTGGGTGATGTAAGTAATTATGAACGACTTGGTGATGATAGAATGTTTGGAACAAATGTAAAATTTGAAGGAATAGAAGGAAATCTTATTGAGGACTATGATAATATTGTATTTAATAAAAATTCTGAAAAATTTATGAGTTCTCAAGGATATGAAAAGTCAAGTATAAATTTACTTGAAAGATCAGAGTATGAAGTTAAGGACTTTGAAGGAGGAGGTTTTGATACAAATACTAATATCACTAAATCTTCATCTACAAAGGTATTGAGTTCCACTGTTAATTACCGAAAAGAAGGAACTAAGGACAATGAAACTATTTTGTCTAAAAAAGTATCTAATGATTGGACGAATACACTTAAAACTACGACATTGAGAGTGAGAACTGAAACAAATTATAATTCTAAATTTAAAGGTTCGGTATCGAATAATTCTGATTCAAATATTATTAAAGGAGCGGCAGGAATTTTTGGAGAATTTGTGAGTAAAATTTTAAAGACAAGATAATGAAATATATAGTTTTTTTTGTGTTAGTATTAGTATATTCTTGTTCATCTAAAGATACTAATAAAGAGTATAAAAAAGTTTTAAGTTTTTTTGATGAAGGTATTGTGTCACATTTTCCTCTTGTATTATCGTAGTTAATGACTTTTTAGATTCTGATAATATTATAAATCCCAAAACATTTCTTGGGAAAAGTAAATATTCATCCAATTGCGATCAATTTAAAATAATACCGAATTTCTGGAACAATGATTTTTATGAGAAAACATCTAAATCAAAATTAAATCAGAATTTTATTTACGCTATAATTGATAGTCAAAAAGGTCACTTTAATAATAAAGTAGTTGATAGTATTAGCTTTATGCCATCTCAGTTTCAACATGGGTATTCAAAAGGATATTCACTAGATACTTTGAATAATAAAATTATTTATTGGAGCATTGTTTGGTAATTTATTATTAAGAATATTAATTTAGATAAAAGCCCTTACCTCATTGTTTGGGCTTTTTTAATAAAGTATTTAAGAAACACTTAGATTCACGAGTTTAAAGCTTTGAGAAAGCTTTAAACGGATTGCCGATATAAACAAAAATGGGCCGATAGAGCCTGCTACAGAGATATTGGATGAAACTGAGCTTGCGAGGTTCGCCGAGACTAAAACAAAATAAAAGCGCTGAGGCAGAACAACTATTACCCCTTTGGGTTAAAGCATAAAGGGTATAACGAAATAGCTAATGTAAACCGTAGTGAAGCAGTGGAGAAATATAAGTTTCAGGAACAGGAACGAAATGAAGAGCTGGGATTAAACTGGGACAGCTTTAAATGGAGAAACTATGATTATGCTATTGGAAGGTTTATGAATGTGGATCCACTTGCAGAGAAATATAATTATTGGACACCATATGCATTTAGTGGAAACAGACTAATTGATGCAAGAGAACTGGAAGGATTAGAACCAGTAAAGGTAGGAAAAAATGAACCTTATCTGATAGTAACGGTTAATGGTAGAGCTGGAGGTGGTAGTGGAGATAAAATTGTAAATAATAATACTTTAGTTATGAATTTACCATCACCATACAATCAAGGAGATGATGGTCTTTCAATGCTTGGAAGTATGCCTTATGATGTAAGTAGGGCCAGAATTATAAATTATGCTGGTTCAGATTCTGGTATTACAGCTACTCACATAGCACAAACTCTAAAAAATTATAGAGAAAATAATCCGAAAGGTAAAATATTTTTGATAGGACATAGTCTCGGAGGAAAAGACGCATTGATGGCAGCAAATATGGCTAATAAAGTCACTATTGATTTATTAGTAACGATGGAAGCAGCTAGCAAAGAAGGTGGTGCATTAGGAAGTGCTTATAGTACGTCCGTAGGAAATAATGTACTTAATTTAGTAAACTTTAATTCTGGAAAAGGAGGAGATTATTCGGGCGGAGGAGGAGTAGGTGTTGGTAATACTAATACTAATATCATAAAACTTCCTAATGGAACAAATCATACCAATATGGATAATACACTTTTGCCTCATTTACCTACAATAATAAATCAAATTATTGACGGAGCAAATCCAAGTGAAGTGATGAAAAATTATAATTATAATGATATACGAATTTTAAATAATGGAGATATTAATGGAAAAGAAGAGGGAAGTTCTCTTTTTTGGTATTAACACAAAATTTATTATGAAAAAATTTCTTTTACCAATATTAATGATTACACTTATAATCTGTTTTTTAAATATACAGATTAGTTATAATGGAATACAATCTTCATCTATATTTTTTGTTTTTGTGGAAAATATTAAGATTGGATTAACGATAAGTAGTCAAATAACAAATCCAATCTATCCGATGTTTTTGTTTATACTTATTTCTGGATCACTCTTGTGGTCATCTTTTTATTCTGATATAAAAAAAATAATAATCGGAAGTTTATTTTTTTTAATTTTCTGGTTTATAATATTACACATTTACTCATATTATATGGATAGATATGTGTACGTTAAATCTTCAATATCATTCTTTATTATTTTGATTTTGATTTTTATTATATCTATCTATCGTATAATAAAACGTAAATATGATAATCACTTATAAATAATAAATATTTTAATCTATAGTTTATGCAAATATAGACGGTAAAAATAGTATAAACCCAGCGAATGAAATCACGGAGGAAAACAACTATTATCCGTTCGGATTAAAACATAAAGGTTATAATGAAATTGCAGGAACCGGATATAAATACAAATTTGGCGGTAAAGAACTCAACAGTGAATTAGGCTTGAATCTATATGATTTCGGCGCACGTAATTACGATGCAGCCATTGGGCGTTGGTTGAATGTGGATCCCAAAACCGAAGAAATGAGAAAGTTTAGTCCGTATAATTATGCGTTTAACAACCCAATAGTATTTACAGATCCTGATGGTATGAAGCCTGAAGATTGGTACATAGATTGGAATTCAGGAAGAGTTTTAGGGCAAGATGGTGCAGAAACCAATAATGTCCGTATTATTAAAGCAAACGATTGGGGGAGAGTAAATAGGACATTTAACACAACAGAATCAGCCGAAGCAACAGATGATTTACAGAGTAGTAGTTCATTAATTACTTTTGATAATGAAACTATTAATTCAAATATTAATACAATAAATAATGAGACAATTACTGATCAAAGTGTAGAAAGACAAGCCTTTTTTATGCTTCAAAGGAGTGAAAATGATGAAGGAATGCCGTTTGGAAAAGTTACATCAGTTATAGGAGCAAAAGGTACAACTGCGAATGCTAAAATACCAGCTACTAACGGTTATGTAAATGATAATCTAATGCTTGGGCAAATTCATAGTCATAATAAGAATATCATAAAGGGTAGAGAGAATGCTCCCGGGGCGTCGGAGACAGACCATTCGGCATCAATTGAGAGAAATTTCAATATTTATTCAATAGATTCATATATGGGATTACAAGAAGGTGGAAATCAAATATATATGACGAATCCAAAGATAGCAGCACCACCAGGGAAGTTTATAGGAACAACAACTAATACAAATATGATAGGACGTCAAGTGTTGATTGACTTTATTAACTTAAACAAATAAGAGTAAAATGAAACATTGTATATACGTATTTCTAAGCTTATTTTTAATTTTCAGTTGTTCGTCTTTAAAAGAAAACTCGAAAATTGGTAAAGAAAAAATTATTTATAGTGTACCTGACACAGTGCAAATTTGGTTTAATAATATAATAGAGGAGCCAGACTATATATCAAAAAAAGATAATTTATATTTTATAATTTCTCCATCATTTGAAGATAACAATAAGTTAAATTATTTTTTGAAACTATGTGATAGTCGGGAGCTCGATGGTATAGATGATTTTTTTGTTAAAAACACGAACCATTATATTTATATAAAAGGTTATTTATATCCTTTGCTTAATAATTTAGATCAGACTTTCTCAACAAGGGATTATAATAATGGAGAACTTTTACATTTACTTAAAAAAGAAGAAAAAATAGAACAATATTATTTAATTTATGAAAAAGCATTTTGGGTGAAATTTGATAACAAATGGGGAGATATAATAACAACATCGGATGAATCTACAGGAGGTTATAAGACAAATTCTCCAAATAAAAAAATACATTAATACAACAGCCTCTTTACAAACGTATGGAGGCTGTTTTATAAAACACTTTACTAATGTTTTACATTTAAAAACTTCGGATTCTGGAATTTTATGTGTCCTACTGTAAGTTTTGTGAAAGATTTAAACGAATTTATTGTGCGTTTAACGTACCGCGACGGATACCGCAACCATCCAACATTGGAAAACGCCAAAGACGGTTTTATAGAGGTTACCGAGATCATAGAAGAGAATAACTATTACCCGTTTGGTTTAAAACACAAAGGCTACAATGAATTACCCGATTACAGCGTTACCAACAAATACAAATATGCGTATGGCGGTAAAGAACTCAATAGCGAATTGGGATTAGAATTATACGATTTCGGAGCACGTAATTACGATGCGGCGATTGGGCGTTGGTTAAATGTGGATCCGTTGGCGGAGAATTCCAGACGCTGGACACCGTATAACTATGCGTATAACAACCCGATTGTGTTTGTAGACCCGGATGGAATGCAGAGTTTTGGAATTTTTACAGAATTATTTAATGTTGATGGAAAGAAGATTGGAGAAGATGCAGCTGGTAAGGATGGTAATGTTTCAATTATAACTGATAAAAATAAAGCAAAAGAAATTGAGAGAAACTATAAAAAAGGAGGGATCGCTACCGAAACAGATGTATCAAGTGGATTACAAACTACTAAAGGAGTACTTGTAGAAGCTTTAAATGTTTTAGAAGAAGCTAAGGGATTCCAAAATGGAGAAGAGGCAAAATCTGTTGTTGAACCAAATGGAAATGTAACAAGGGGAACAGCTCCAACAATTTTAAATGACGGAGAAATGGGAGTTACAAGAACAACAATGCCTTATGTTTCCGGAGATGATAACGTAGGGATTCATAGTCATAATATATTTGCTTCAATTAATCCAGAAACACAAGGAATTAGATATGATTCTGCTTTGAGACCAGGTCCTGATGCCCCCAATGCATTTAAAAAGTACGCATTAAATATTATTGTTGGTAGGTTAGGAGATCAAACAGGAAGATCAATCAAAAATGCATCAACAGGTGAAATAAAAACAGTACTTGACACCCCTCCACCTTTAGGAGCAGCGTTTTATCCAAGAGGAACTGTTAAAGCATCATTGTCTCTTACGGAAAAAGCTATTTTAAAAATTATAAAATAATTATTATGAAATACAAATTTGTAGTGTTTTTTTGTTTATTTGCCTGTATAAAGGTATTTTCTCAGAATCAATTAAACGTTCTGATAACGATTGATGATGTAATAACTGCCTCGTATAATCTTTCAGATGGCTATATAATAATAAAAAAAGACACCATATTTTTGGAATATGAAATGGGGAGATTTAAAATTGATAAAAATGATTATGAGAGATTAAAGCAAGAAAATATAAAAGAAAATATTTTTTTAAATTTTTCATATTCCATGTTTTGCCCTGAACAATCTAATTATGATTATTCTTTAAAATTACAATTGGACTTATTACTTCAAAATTATCTGCTGATCAGGGTTTATAATTTTTCGTCATATCCAAAAACGTTTATTAAGGAAAATGGTTATGGATTTGAATATATATCATCACTGGGGTCAGAAACTTTACCTAAAAGAAAAAAAATGAAAAGAAACCCTTGTGAATAAGGTATTAGAAGTGTTATTATACTAAAAAATACCAACAGCCTCTTTACAAATGTATGGAGGCTGTTTTACAAAACTTGTTACTGCTGTTGCACATTTTAACTTCTAATTTTCTAAGGACGAAGTTAGTGTGTTTTATGGTGGTAAAGTACCGCAAAGTTTTTAAGAAAGACTTAGAGAAACATACGCTTAAGCTATGCCGATATAAACAAAAACGGAACGATAGAACCTGCTACAGAGATACTGGATGAAACCGAGCTTGCGAGGTTCGCCGACACCAAAACAAAATAAAAATGAGAGGCAAAACAACTATTATCCGTTTGGGTTAAAGCATAAAGGGTATAACGAAGTCGTAAACAGCAGCCGAAGTGAAACAGCTGAAAAGTATAAGTTTCAGGAACAGGAACGAAATGAAGAGCTGGGATTAAACTGGGACAGCTTTAAATGGAGAAACTATGATTATGCTATTGGAAGGTTTATGAATATTGATCCACTTGCAGAGAAATATAATTATTGGACACCATATGCATTTAGCGGAAACAGAGTTATTGATGGAAGAGAATTGGAAGGGTTAGAACCTATGTCTATTCATAGTAGTACAAGGAACTTAGTAATAGCTGTTCAAGGTTATGGTGGAACAGATCCTAAATATGGCGCAACACAATCTCAAAATGCGGTAAAATACGCAAAGAATTTGGGAGTTGACAAAGATGGTTTAGGTAAAGTTTTAGAACTAAATGATCAATTAAGAGGAACTCAAGTTGGTGTGTTTGCTTCTTCTGAGGGGCAAGCTACAAAAAAAGATATTTTGACAACAATAAAAGATTTCAAGGCCAATAATGAAAAAGGTAAGGTTATTTTAATTGGACATAGCTTAGGTGCTGATAATTTGGTAGAGCTAGTAAAAGAAAACAGTGATATAACAGTTGATTTACTTATAACAGTTGATATTTCAGCTTTTGGAAGTGATACTGACATTCCTTCCAATGTTAAAAACGTTAAAAATTTTTATAATAAAAATGCAGGTTTCTTTAGTTTGGGAGGTAATAAAGTTACAATTGATAATCCCGAAGTAACCAACGGTACTAATACAGGCCTTGATACAACACATACAAGTATTGATAATGACTATAGTGATGTCTTTATGGAGATAATTGATAAATACATCGGATTTTAAAATATTTTATAATGAAATACAAAATTTTTACATTCTTAATATTAATAATTTCTTATATAAGTAATAGTGAAATTACATATGGTCATTTTAATAGTGACGAATTTTTAAGCATTGATTTTATACTAATTTTTATTAGTATAATTCTAATTTGTTTTTTATTTAATAAGGGAGAGAAGTATAAATTCTTATTTATTTTGATATTAATTATAAATATGGGATTTATATTAGCACGTGTAGGGTTTCTAATCGGAAGTATACATGTTTTAGATTAAAACCAACAGCCTCTTTACAAACGTATGGAGGCTGTTTTATAAAACACTTTACTGTTGTTGCACATTTAATAGTTCGACTTTTATAAGTACGGATAATTATAGTGTATTAACTATGCCGATGTAAACAAAAACGGGACAATAGAACCTGCTACAGAAATATTGGATGAAACCGAGCTTGCGAGGTTCGCTGAAACCAAAAGAAAATAAAAGTGCTGAGGTAGAACAATTATGAGCCATTCGGTCTGAAACACAAAGGCTATAATGAAATTGCAGGAACCGGATATAAATACAAATTTGGCGGTAAAGAGTTAAACGATGAATTAGGATTAAATCTATACGATTTCGGAGCGCGTAATTACGATGCGGCGATTGGACGCTGGCTGAATATGGATCCGTTGGCGGAGAAATATTGGAGTACAACACCATATGCTTATGGATTGAATAATCCCGTATATTTTGTTGACCCCGATGGGAGACAAATAAATCTTAGCCATATTAGAGATAACAATCAAAATGCATATAATGTGCTTATTGATCATTTACAGCAAATTACTGGATATACATTAAAAGTAGATGATAAAGGAAATCTCACATTTGCTACAGAAAAAAATAAAAAGGGCAAAGACATTGCTACAATTAAGAAAGATAAAAACGGTAAAGATATTGGTAGTAAGTTTGCTAGGAAAATTCTAAAAGATGCTATTGAGAATAAGGATTTAATAACAGTTTTAGATAATCCAGATGGAAAAAGTAGAGTAACATTGGATGAAAAACAAAATTATACTAATGAAATTAATCTTGATTCTAATGAAAATGGTAGAGAATCTTTTTCTTCTGATTTAAATCCTTTAACTAATGGTTTAGGGATGGTATTTTTGCATGAATTAGGACATACTCCAGTTGGGGGAGGACATCATGATCCAATTGGAGATGGTACTAATGGTTTTATGGTAGCTGGATCCAATGAAAATAGAATTAATAGGATTCGAAAGGAACTCGGTCCCTCATATGGACAGCGAATGATATATAATGATTTTAGAATTAATATGTCGCGTGAGAATGTTAAAGGTCAACGATTTAGAGCATACAGCGAAACGTCCTTAAATCAATTAAGAAAAGGTCAAACACCAACAATAATGTATTCAATTCTTGGAGAATAATTTATGAAAAAAATTTTAATTATATTAATTTTATTATTTAACCTGAGTGTTTTTGCTCAAAAAAACTTAGATTCTAAATATCTAACAGCTTTAATTTATTTAAAAACAAATAGTGAAATTAATCAAAAAATAAAAGATTATAGAGAGCATTGGTTAAAAAATAAAAAGAGCAAAAACAATATTGAAAGTTTCAATATATCAAAATATATAAGCTATTTATCTATTCCGAATATCAAAGAAGAATTAGATATTTTTAAAATTGATAGTAAAAAACATAGAGAAAAATACTATTTTGATATTGAAGAAAATATATTATTTAATGAGTTATTACCAAATATTAATTCAAAAATATATCTTTTATTTTCCAAACCTATAGATAATTATTTAATTGCCGAATTTATGATTAATTCATCTAATAATGAAATTGACATGGTTACTCATAAAACAGGCCCGGCCATGCATTTATTGTTTGTTTTTGGAGAAAACAATATTGTCAAGGATGTATATGTATCGTATTCATATTATAACTAATAAGTATTTAAACTCTAAAGTCCCATTACACTAACTGTTTTGGGGCTGTTTTATAAAGCACTTACTGTTTTGCACATTTTATAACTTCGGATTTTGGAATTTTACGTATCCTACTGTAAGTTTTGAGAAAGATTTAGACGAATTTATTGTGCGTTTAACGTACCGCGACGGATACCGCAACCATCCAACATTGGAAAACGCCAAAGACGGTGTTATAGAGGTTACCGAGATCATGGAAGAAACCGAGCTTGCGAGGTTCGCCGACACCAAAACAAAATAAAAACGGGAGGCAAAACAACTATTACCCGTTTGGGTTAAAGCACAAAGGTTACAATGAGTTACCCGATTACAGCGTTACCAACAAATACAGATATGCTTTTGGCGGTAAAGAGTTCAATAGTGAATTAGGCTTGAATCTATATGATTTCGGGGCGCGTAATTACGATGCAGCGATTGGTAGATGGTTGAATATGGATCCGTTGGCGGAAGTTCAACCTGACAAAACTCTTTATCATTATGTAGGTAATAATCCCATTAAAAGAATTGATCCCACAGGAATGTTAGACCACGATTATAAGATTAATAGAGATGGATCTTTTACTAAATTACAAGAAACAACAACTCCTGATCGGGTATTTAATAGTGAGGGAGGATTTGTAGAATTAGAATCAAATGGGCAAATAGAAACTATGAAACAGCATGGAGGAACTTCGGTTTTGAAATTTGAAGATACATCAAAATCTACGGAAGCTTTTGAGTTTTTTGCACAAAATTCAGATGTTGAATGGGGGGAAGTAAAAACAGATCAATCCTCTTATGTATTAACAGACAATAGTGAGATAGGAGTATCAGCTTCAGCATATGCTTACAGTTTTTTATTAAATCAAGGAAAAAATGTTACTGATATTAACCACTCTCATCCGGTACATTTGGGAGGAATAGGAGAATCTCCAAGTGGATACGGGCATAATCCAACCAAGAATAATATGTATAGTGAGCCAAGTCCTTATGGGCAACCTTACGGTGATTATGGTACATTAAGAACTTTAATTTACGGAGACGGACAAAATCTAAAAGGTTTTGGTGATAAAGCAAAAAATATAAATTTTAGAGTGTATAACCCTGTTACTAATACTTATATTAAATATGATGAGACAAAAGCCATTAAGATTCAATAAAAAGCTAACTTACTTTTTTTGTATTATACTTTGTTGCTTTTCTATGAGTTGTAAATCTCAAATAAACATTTTGTCTGATGAAATCACCATTGTACAACCGAGCTTTTACATATGCAATAGCCAACTAAATGAAATTTTTGAAATGTTACTCAATGAAGATAGTATGGTTAATTGGAAGGATCGAACAAAGAAAATCCTAATTGTTAGTGCACTAACAAAGAATAATGATACAATAGTTAGAATAATACCTAAAACTAGAGAGAAGCATTCTATAGGACAACTAGATTTATCTAATACTTATAGTTCCTATTTAATGTATAAAGATATTTTTGTTGTTTATTGGGGAGATGAAAAAATATTTTTTAAACCAGTTAAATCTACTTTTATAAAAGATTTTTTCGAAATTAATAAAGAAGATCTAAAACAATCCATTCTGCCAAGAATTGATAATAATGAATTTTATGGATATGAATTTCTTATTAAGGATAATAAAGTAACTTTAATTAAAGAAGATTTTTTTGCTTCACCATTAATTAAATAAACCACAACAGCCTCTTTACACACGTATTGAGGCTGTATTATTATAAAACACTTTACTACTGTTGCACATTTTAAAACTACAGGTTCTGAAATTTTAGTGTCATAATGGATTTAAGGAAGACTTAAACGAATTTATTGTTCGTTTAACGTACCGCGACGGATACCGCAACCATCCAACATTGGAAAACGCCAAAGACGGTGTTATAGAGGTTACCGAGATCATGGAAGAAACCGAGCTTGCGAGGTTCGCCGACACCAAAACAAAAAATAAAAACGGGAGGCAAAACAATTACTATCCGTTTGGATTAAAGCATAAAGGATATAATGAGTTACCCGATTACAGCGTTACCAACAAATACAGATATGCTTTTGGCGGTAAAGAACTCAATAGTGAATTGGGATTAGAATTATACGATTTCGGAGCACGTAATTACGATGCCGCGATTGGGCGTTGGTTAAATGTGGATCCGCTGGCGGAGAATTCCAGACGCTGGACACCGTATAACTATGCGTATAACAACCCGATTGTGTTTGTAGATCCTGATGGGATGCAGAGTTTTGGAATTTTTACAGAATTATTTAATGTTGATGGAAAGAAGATTGGAGAAGATGCAGCTGGTAAGGATGGTAATGTTTCAATTATAACTGATAAAAATAAAGCAAAAGAAATTGAAAGAAACTATAAAAAAGGAGGAATAGCGACTGAAGCAGATGCGAATAGTGGTGTTCTAACTACATTAAACGTTATGACCGAAATAGATTATTCCTTAGAGGAAGCTAAGAAAATTACAAATGGTGATGAAGTAAAATCGGTGGTAGATTCAAATGGCAAAGTACACAGAGGAGACGCCCCTACAGTTTTAAATGACGGTGAAGATGGTGTAAGCAGAACTACGCTACCCTATGTTGCTGGAAACGATAATGTAAGTATACATAGTCATGATGTACAAATAAAATTAAATAAAGACGGGACTTACTTGTATAATGATGCTAAAGTACCAGGACCCGATGATCCAGCTGCATTCAAGAAGTTTAAACAAAATATAATTGTAGGTAATTTAGGAGCTCCTAATGTAATAATGATTAATGGACAACCAAAAATGACTAAACCAAAATTAGGAGCTGTATTTTATGACAGACAATCGAATCCTATATTAGATTTAACTTCTAAAGCAATTAAAAATATAATAAAAAAATAACTCTATTGATGAAAAATTTTTATTTCCTTCTGTTATTAAGTTTTAATTCATATAGTCAGCACAGATTAGATGTTTTAATGGCTATTAATAATAAAATTGTGACATCAACCGATATAACACAAAGCTTTTTGGTTATACAAAATGATACTATTGATTTAAAGTACGAAATGGGAAGATTTGATATTTCAGAAAAAAATTATAATATCCTTAATAAAAAAAATACTGAGGATATTAAGCTTATAGTAGAATATGCAGATTTTGATGATAATTATATAAGAAAAAAAGTTCAAATTGATCTTAAATTAGAATTTTTGCTTCAGCGATATTTCTTTTTAAAAATATATGATTTTAGTAGGTTCCCTAAACATTTTCTTGAAAAGAGTGGATATGGCTTTGAATATACATCACCAATACAAACTAAAAATTTAATTAAACGAAAAAAAATGACATTAGTTTGGTAAAAGAAATTAATACTTAAAATATAAGCCCCTTACACTTACTGTTTTGGGGCTGTTTTATAAACACTTTACTGCTGTTGCATATTTTAACTTCTAATTTTCTAAAGACGGATAATCTAAGTGGATTGAAGACTTCCCCTTTTTCAAACATGCATAAATATAAAAGGTTGAATTTAATCTGTTGAAGTGTTTTTTAACGGGCTTCAAATCCATCTTTTACCACCACTTCCAGCACTTCCAGGTCAATATCCGATAGTTTTTTAAATTTGATACAGTACCCTGTTACGCTGGCTTTGCCTATGGTTGAAGCGTAGGTGGCTTTTAAATAGTTTGGATCCTTTAAGCCCATAACGTATACCGAAATTCCCGTGGTGTTGGCACTAAGGCCTATGCGGTAAAAGGGCCGTGTACTGCCGTTGGTATATGTCATAAGGTATTCTCCGTAGCCTATATTTGGGTTGGAGACTGTTTTGCCTTCGGCGTTGCGGCCATCCAGGAACCAAAGCCGCCCTTCGGGCATAATAGAACCTATAAGGTTGTGAAGTGTTTGCAGGTCGTGGCTCTTGGCTTCGGGCTGACTGCGTATGTAAGCTGCGATGCTATCCTGTATGCTCATTTGGAACTGTTTCACGTATTCCGTGATGGAATGTATATGTAAAGATACATATTGATACCGAGAAATTAAAACAAAACCCCTTCACCATGGGTAAAGTTTTTTTTAAAAGGTTACGGGGCATTGGGTGTAACGGCGTGCAGTCTGTAGACAATAACGAAATGATCCATAAGGTTCGTCATGGACAGACTGTAACATTGGCGCATGCCCGAACGGGTTACGAAATGTTAGATGCGTACGACTTAAGAATTAAAAGGCAATACACCCGTTTCATAGTGGGGTTTTGTCTTCTTAATTTACGGTGTTTCAGTGTTGTGTAAAAAACATTCTTTTTCTTAAAATGTGCTTTTTATTTCAAAATTGCTTATTATGAATAATTTCTGTCGTTTTGGTTTTAAAGCTGTTTTTTTATATTGTTGTAACGCTTTATGTGTTGATTTAATACTATATAAACTGATTTTATAGTTAAAAAAAATAAATTGTTTGTATTTTTTTATAAATTGCTTGTTCACAATAAACAGTCAATTATGATGAAAATTACACAATTTGAAAATCTGCGCATTCCATGGCTTAAAAATGCAGCCTTGCTGGCATTGGGTGCGTATTTAACCCTTTTCAGCGCATGGGCGCAAACACCCTGTACGGCGATTGCGGCCAATTTCAGCGAAAACTTTGATTCCACAACCACAGGGTCAAGTAGTAATCCTTCTGTTCCCACATGCTGGAGTTATCAGGATGATGTAACGTCTACAGGATACGGCTATACCAACAGTTCCGCATCCGATTCGCGTTCCCAGAGCAACTTTTACAGGTTGTACCGTACCAACTCAACTTCGAACAGTGCGCAGAACATTACGCTGATATCACCCGAAACGGTGAATCTGGGCGGTGGAGCCAAACAGCTGCGCTTTTATGCAAGAACCATGTCTTCCACGTATCAGAACAATACGCTTGAAATAGTACGCATGAGCAGCAATACCGCTACAGCCACCGTAACAACGATTGCAACGTTCAACATTACAGGTACAGCATACCAGGAATACGTAGTGCCTTTGCCACTGACCACCGACGACTATTTCGGTTTCAGGATTCCCCACAACGGAACCACTTCCGTAACCTACGTTTACCTTGACGATGTTTATTACGAAGATCTCGAAACCTGTTTTTTCCCTTTGGGTATTAACTCAGCCAATATCACGCAGAACTCCGTTGATATTTCTTGGACGGCTTCCACTTCAACGGGCGTAACCGGTTATGAGTACGAAATCCGCAGTTCCGGTGCTCCGGGATCTGGTGCGGTAGGGCGTGCTGCTACAGGTACCACCACATCTACATCGGTAACCAACATTACAGGCCTTGTTCCTTCAGCAACCTATACCGTTTATGTCCGCAGCATCTGCGGTTCAGCCAGCGGCAGATGGAGTCCATACCCGCATACCTTCAGTACACTGTGCGGTATTATTACGGGTAACTTCTTTGAAGGATTTGAAAATACTGCAACGGGAAGTTCATCGAACATTACCTATCCCAACTGTTGGAGTTATCTCAATACCATAGGCTCGGGCTACGGGTACGTAAATACAACAGCAGCCAATAACGGAAGCAACGGGTTCTATACGTACCGTTCCTCAACAGCATCGGCCAATGGGGACCTGCTGCTTATGTCGCCCGAAACGGCCAACCTGGGCAGTGGTACCAAACAGCTGCGTTTCTGGGCCAAGGTGTCCTCTGCCTCTTACAATCCCGATTTCCGCATCTATACTATGGACGGAACTGCGGCAACTGCTACAAAAACGCTGGTGCAGGGTACGATTCCCTTAACCACGACCTGGCAGGAATTCATAGTGCCGTTACCGGCAACAACGGATGATTATTTTGCTTTTTCGTTCGACCGTATCGGCTCTTCCACATCTTATGTATACCTTGACGATATCTATTATGAAGATATATCGCCGTGCCTGTTTCCTATGAACATTGCCATAAGCAATATTACGGGAACAGCGGCGACCATTTCGTGGAATGCTTCTGTAGGAGCAGGGGTAACCGGCTACGAATACGAAGTGCGCAGTTCCGGAGCACCAGGATCGGGAGCCACCGGTCTTGCCGCCACTGGTACCACTACAGCACTGAGTGTTAACGTAACGGGGCTTACGGGTGCCACGGATTATACCGTTTATGTGCGAAGTGTCTGCGGCTCGGCCCAGGGGCCATGGACAACCTTTCCAGTGGAGTTTCAGACGGCCTGCCCGGTTTACGGAAACTTTTTTGAAGGTTTCGAAAGCACATCCACAGGATCGTCAAGCAACATCACGCTTCCCAACTGCTGGACCTATATCAACACCATAGGATCGGGTTACGCCTATGTAAGTACAACCGCCAAAAACAACGGCAATAACGGGTATTATACCTACAGGCCATCTACTGCAGCCGCATTGGGCGATTTACTTCTTATATCACCCGAAACCGACAATCTGGGCAACGGGGCAAAGCAGATCCGCTTCTGGGCGAAAGTATCCTCTACTTCCTATGACCCCGATTTCCGCATCTATACTATGAACGGAACAACGGCAACTGCTACAAAAACATTGGTACAGAATACGATTCCTTTAACCACAACCTGGCAGGAATTTACGGTTATTTTACCGGCAACGACCGATGATTATTTCGCTTTTTCGTTCGACCGTATCGGTTCTTCCGCTTCTTACGTATACCTTGACGATATTTATTATGAAGACGTACCGCTTCCGACTTTGACCACAACCAAAAACGACAATCTGTGCAACGGTGATACAGCCGGGTTTGCCAGCGTGGTGGTAACGGGCGGGGTACCTCCCTATACTTATGCCTGGGCACCTTCAGGCGGTAATTCGTTCAACGCTTCCAACCTGGCTGCGGGAACCTATACCGTAACGGTGACCGATGCGCTGAACAGAACGGTAAATACCAGCGTGACAATACTGGAGCCGGATGCTATAGCAGCCAACCTTGTTACCGTACCGGTAACATGTAACGGTGCTGCAGACGGTTCTGTTACCGCAGCTCCTTCCGGAGGTACACCTCCGTACAGTCTTGCATGGAGCAACGGCAGTACTGCAACGTCGATTACTGGGCTTGACGTGGGAACCTATACCTTGACCATTACAGATGCCAACAGTTGTACGGTAACGGAAACCGTTAACATAACACAGCCTAACGTGCTTGTTCTTTCAGCAGCTGCACAATCCGATGTTACCTCGTACGGTGGTAATGACGGAACAGCAACCGTAGGGGTAGCCGGAGGAACGGCTCCTTATACCTATTCATGGGCACCGTCCGGAGGAACGTCCGATACGGCATCAGGACTTGTTGCAGGAACCTATACTGTAACAGTGACTGATGCGCGAGGATGTAAGGCGACCCAAAGTTTTGTTATTGCACAGCCTATCCCGCTTATGACCGATACTGTTTCACATACCAATGTAAGCTGTAACGGCGGAAGCAACGGGTCAGCAACCATCACGGTAAAAGGTGGAAATGCTCCGTATACCTATTCGTGGTCACCTTCAGGGGGTACTGCCAATACGGCAACAGGCCTGCAGGCCGGTACCTATACCGTGACAGTGACCGATGCTACAGCCAATACAATTAAGGAAAGTTTCACCATTACCGAACCTCCGGTACTTACCATAGGAACCGGAACCGTGACGAATATAAACTGCAACGGACTTAATACCGGGGCTGTGACTCCTGATGTTAAGGGAGGAACTGAACCTTATACCTACGCCTGGTCCAACGGGTCTGTCAGTCCCGTAGCCGATAACCTTACGGCAGGTACCTATACCTTAAAGGTTACCGATGCCAACGGCTGTACGGCGACGCAGAGTTTTACGGTGACACAGCCGGCTGTACTTACAGCAGTTCAGGGCAACGTGGCCCAGGTTAGCTGTAACGGCAAGGCCGACGGGTCTGCAACGGTTTCCGTAACAGGCGGAACAGCTCCTTATGCTTACGTATGGTCGAACGGGCAGTCCGGAACTACGATCAGCAACCTGTCCGGGGGAACCTATACCGTAACGGTAACCGATGCCAACAGCTGTATGACCTCCCTGACTGTTACCATCACAGAACCTGCGGTGGTACATCCGCCTTCCATCGGTACCCAGAACCTGTGTGCCGGGCAAAACACCACGCTGGCAGGAATTGCCTCTACAGCAGTGGGCATCAAATGGTACAGTGCCGCCACAGGAGGCACACAGCTGCCTTTAACAACGGTTCTTGTAAACGGTACCACTTATTATGCGTCGGAAACTGTGAACGGATGCGAAAGCAGCTACAGAACTCCGGTGCTTGTTAACCTCACGCAGGCTGTACCTGTGACCACTACTGCACTGAGTGTGTGCGGAAATTCTGTAATTCAGAATATTGCCATGGACGGGTTTAATTATGTACAGTTGCGCTGGTACGACAGTACTACAGCCGTAAATGCACTGCCTAATTCGCACCTGTTAACCACGGGTACCTACTATGTAAGTACGCTTGTCAACGGCTGTGAATCGGTTCGGAAAGCTGTGCAGGTAGCCGTTCAAACCGCCGTTCCGGTACCGGTAGCTGCTGCACAGACCGTGTGTAATGGTGGTACGGTGGCCGATCTTGTGGTAACGCAGGCTCCCGGGGCTACAGTAAAATGGTACACCACACCACAGTCTACTATGGTGCTTTCGGCAGCTACGCCGCTGAGTACGGGTACTTATTATGTAGAGCAGGTTATGGGTACATGTGCCTCTTTACGCGTAGCTGTGCCTGTTCAGGTAACCATGGTACAGGCACCTGCTATTACGAGCATGACGCTGTGTGATGGTGCAACGGTAGGCAACCTTTACCTTAACGGAAATACTTCGGACTACATCTGGTATATTAATAATACGACAGATACGGCCCTGCCCGATACACAGTTCATCACCACAGGTACCTACTATATTGCACAGCAGAGTGCAGGATGTATTTCAGCCCGTACACAGGTAGCCGTTACGGTAAATTCACGTCCGGGCAGTCCTACAGGACAACTTCAGCAAACCTTTACATTCAATGCTACAGTGGCCGATCTGGATATGAACCAGAACAATGTGGCATGGTTCGCTACCTACGACGATGCCATGAAACAGGATAAACAGCTTACGAACGGAACCCCTCTACAGGATGGTGTTACCTATTACGGTGCACTTATAGGAGCCAACGGATGTTCAAGTCTGCCTACACCGGTAGCTGTTAATATTAATCTGGGTACGCACGATCTTGATCCGAATGAGTTGAAATACTATCCGAACCCGGTAAACGGAGAGCTTACCATTACATATGCCGAACCTATCCGCAGTATTGAAATGTATACGGTGTTGGGACAGCGCGTATTAAGCAGGGAGTATGATGCCCGTGAAGTAAAGGTCGACGTATCGGCCCTTGCTGCCGGAACCTATATGGTACGCATTACGACGGCGCAGGCTTCACAGTTTGTAAAAGTCGTGAAGAAATAAAATGCACTAAACAATAATATGAAAGCAACCTTTTAAAGGTTGCTTTTTTTTATAAGGAGAGGGATATCTGGTTCTGTCAAAACCGGATTTTATAAAGTACGCCACGTTGTTCACTGTCAAAATCAAATTCTCCTGTACGTTGAAGTCCCGCCTTTTCAAGTACGCGTATGGAAGCTGTGTTGGCACACATGGCCCTGCCGGTGATGGTGGTAAGTCCAAGCTTTTCAAAGCCGTACCTAATGCAGGCAACGGCGCTTTCGGTAGCGAAGCCTTTGTTCCACTGGTCTTCAAAAAAGCGGAAACCGATGTCGGTTTCCCGCGTGACTTCATCGTACTTTAACCCGCACCAGCCCACGAAGGTTTCAGAGGCCTTTTCCATAACCGCCCACCGGCCGTAGCCGTTCCTTTGGTAATCGTCGTAGTTTTCAAGAAATTTCCGGGCTTCGGCAACCGAGGCAAAGGCTGTATTGCCCGTATAGCGGATGACGTTGGGATTGAGGTTGAGCCGGTAAAAATGTTCGGCATCATCCGTACACAGCTCCCTTAAATATAGACGCGGGGTTTCGAGTATTTTTTTCATAGCGGTTTTTGTTGTTGGCGGTTAACGCTAAAATAATAAAAAAACACAAGGCTGCCATTTGGTACGGGGTAAGGACGAAAGAATCTAAACGATGTTGTGTATATTTGTAATACACATCCGTGATGATCATTTAATTGTAACAATACCCAGATGAAGAATCTCAGATTATTCTTGATTTACTGTAGCATCCTGTTCCTGCTTGGGTGCAAACATAGAAAACCACTGCCTTTTGAAGATAAATCCGGAGTAGCAGCACCTTACAGTATAGGAAAACAAAAGATAGATGTGCGGGCAAAAAGTGCAGACACCACAGGTTTGGCCCAAAAAACCGGGACATTTACACGCATTGGGTTTGAAGAAAACCGTTTCTTTTCACCGGATGATGTAGAATTCGTAAAGCTTAATGCTTCTACCTGGTGTGTGTCAACTGTTTATTCAGATCGTTTTGTATTACTGGTTACCGGTTATCACAACACAGAATCTGCTTTGGGCAGCCCCATCCGTTCCTGTAAAGCGGTGTACCTGTACAATTTAAGCACTGCACAGAGTTTGCTGGTTTCGCACCGGTTCGTTGAGGGAATTACGACCAATTTTTGTATATTCAAAGATTATGTCATGATTTGTGAGGTGGAAAATCCCTTTTATGATGTAGCAGGTAAAATCCCTGCAGAAAGAGCATCAGCATTAAAATATATCTGGAATGTACTGAGACTTGAAGACTTTGCAATCACAGACGACCGCACGGCATATCGTGTTTTAAAGAATGCAGGTATAAGTTAAAAGATGAGGAAACAAAGAAAGAACAACAACAAAAGCACATATAGCATGTACACTAGCATTCGTTTACATATGAAACAACTTGTTATTTTGGGATGTATGCTTTTGCTTGCGTCATGTGTAAAAAAGACCGGAGAAACCAAGAAGGAGCCCGTGCTTATGAAGGAAGAATTGAGAAGATCTCTACAGACGGGAAAGCTGACTTATGATTTTTCCGCTGTAAAAGAATATCGGTTTTCATTAAAACTTCCGGAAATACCGCTAACCGACATTGCAGAATCACAGTTCAATACGCCTGCTTTTACATCCCGATTAAGGAATGTAGAACCCGGTTTCCGGAATACGAAGGATACGGTGTCGTTTGTAGGTAAAATAAGGTTGCATGAATCGGAATTTACGTTGGTAAGGATTACCCAGGATAACGGGATCCGACTTTTTTTATATGATGGAATAAATAGCAAAGCGTACCATATATTCACAGAAGCATACGAAGAGCCCCGGTTAAAAGCCTATATTTTTAATGATAAAGTTTTATTGATTGCGCATGATTACATTGATTATGTCGTAACCAATCATGACATCACACCTTATGAAGTGAAAATAGTGCAACCGGATCCTAAAGGAAATTTAAAGGTGGTGCCGCAGCCCGCAGCCCAAGAAGTCCTTCATCAATTCCTTAAGAACTGAAAGGAACCGGTTTAAAATTTCTCAAATCAATTATTTAAATTATGAATAAAATCTTTGTCATCCTCCTTTGTTTTGTACTGGGAAGCTGCCGTAAAGAAGAAAGCGGGCTGTTTATTCCCGACCGCAAAGAAATAATAAAAGACGTATATAAACAGGGAAACATAGCCAATACCGGTTTTATGTTGCACAGGGAAGAACGGGTATTCGAAGCGCACGGCGTAACGCCTTTTCGTTTAAGTGAAGCTGCGTTCAACGGTCTGTCTGTTACGCTTTCACCACCCGAACGTAAAGAATGGACGTTTACAGAGAACGGGTATAAAACATGCTATGTAGGATCGGTTATAATTAATAGTGGAGAATTCCCGGTTTGGTGCCGCTATAATTTATCTGATGTTTTAGAAGATATATACATAACAGACAAACAGCATACCACCTTCAGGATTGGCCATTTAGGTATGGACACCACGTATTTTCCGATATTGTATCATAACATGCTGCTTATATGCGGACCAGTAGAGGGTAAAGAAGAAAGCGTGGTGCTGGAAGGAGCACCAGTGAATAAAGTGTTGCGCTACCGCTACGAAGCTGTTTCGGTTTCAGACGAAGGGGCACTGTTTTCAGAACCATCGATAAAAGCGGACAGCCTGTTGCAGCTTTATTTATCTAATTAGTTTTTGAGATTCAACAAGTCATGCAAGAAAAAAATCCTTTCCGTTGAGGAAAGGATTTTTTATGATATAAGGTATTATTCCGTTTCGTACCTTCTTAAAATGGAAAGTACATCCACATCTGCTGCTTTTGTATCTTCGAGCTCCTTTACAAGGTCGGGGCGTGAGCTTACAGCTTCCATAAGGTTTTTCTTCTTGTTATTCAAAAGGCCCATATTGTAAGTTTTGCCGTCTTTATCCGTAAGGTAATCAAAATAATGTACAGTGCCGTCCATCGGGTTTACCGAAATACGCCGGTACCAAGTAAGCTTACCCTTAAACATAAGCCGTTGTAACTGGCTTTTATCATTTACATATTCGCGTTTTTCCCCTTTGAGATCGGTGAAACGCAGCTGCCGGATGTTTTTGGCCTTTATTTGCTGTGTTTTTTTATGGTTTTCGTCTACGAGGGTTACCTTGCGGTAAAAACTGGATTCTGTTATGAGCTTGCGGTCGAAAATATTGGTACCCACCCTTATTTTCGAATAGAGGGTGTCGTTGTCCGTTGTAACGATGCGGCTGTCAATAAAATCCTTTTGGGCGTATGAAGAGGCCATAGCCAGCAACAGGGTGAGGAATAAAAACGTGTTTTTCATAAGTCGTAAAGTTTTGCAGCCTGTAGGCAAAGCTGCCGGAACCGCTAAATTAAGCATAATAACCGGGAACTTCTGTCTACCTTGAGCATCTTTTACCTAAAGATCCATCACAAAATCCAATGGCTGCCCGTTCGTTACCGCTGTGGAAAAATGCGCGTAAGCTTCGTTTTAATTCTTCAATGTAACGTCCTATACCGTATGTTCCGGTGTCGCGGCATATACCATCGCCTTCTGTTTTATAACGTTGTCGCCACGATGTAAAAGATATGTCGAGCCCGGCCTCTTCGAACGAAGCGGTGTTTTCAGACGGTGCTTCCCCTGCAAACCCTGCCATGGTAAAGTACATAGGCCGTGTAACCGCTGCCCGGCTGGTCTACGGTTTTCTGCCACACAGTACCCAGACTAGCATAGCCGGGAATAAAAAGAACGGCCTGCTTTCCCGTACCGTACCGGGTTACAGAAAAAGGATATTTGGCTGCTGCGGCAGCCCATGATGCTGAAAAAAGAAGGAATAATAAAAGAAACTTTTTCATGAGGATTCGTATTGAAATTTTCCTTTAGATATGTACAAAGGAAAAATGTTACACCGGAAGCCGTGTTTCCATAAAAAAACGCCGCATGCAGTGAAGCAGGCGGCGTTTTTGTTCAGGCATTTTTTATTTTATGATGGTTCTGCCTTGTTTTTTAAAGCCGTAAGCAGATTGTAGGCCCCTTTGCACACGATGTTGCGGTTAAGCAGGGCCGCATGGTTTAGAATGGGCACCAGACCCTCGAAGGTGTCCTCTGTTTCTACCTCGTGCAGGCGGAAGGTATGCCGGGCCGTTTTTTCAAATACATAGTTTTTGCCGTCGAACGATACCACGGCTTCCGCAGGCAGGGTATAGGCGGTACGGTTTTCAAGAGCCAGGCGGGCGTTGATGTAGAGTCCGTCTACAAAATCTTTTGAAGAACCGCCGGTTATGCGTGCCGTTACTTCGGTGCTTCCGTCCTCGGAAATGCTGCCTCCTTTGGTGACAATGCGTGCCTGTACCGTATAGTCCGGGCTGCCGTTGGCAAACGCCTGCAGGCTTTGTCCCACCTGTATTCCCGAAAGGTCTTTTTCAAACACCTTAAGCGTGAGCAGCAGTCCCTGCGGGTTGATGACTTCCACAAGCTCGTCGGAAGGGGTTGCATACCGGCCCTTGTTAACGAGCACCTTTCCTATAATGCCGTTGAACGGAGCTGTAATATGGATGCTTCTTCTTATTTTACCCGGCGCTACCGAAGCGGGATCTATGTTAAGCAGGTGCAGTTTTTCCTGTAAGCCGCTTTTAACGGCCAGCAGGGAACGGTATTCCGTTTCGGCCTGCTGCAGCACCTTGTCGCTGGCCGACTTGTTCTGGTTAAGCTCTTTCTGACGCTGGTAGTCGGGAGCCGCACTGAGCAGCTGTGCCTGTGTGGTAAGATAGTCCTGCTGAAGCTGGATGAACTGTTGGTCTTCGAGCGTTACGATGACCTCGCCTTTTTTTACCTGTTGCCCGGGCAGTACGCGGACCGTTTTTACATGTCCGCCGAGTACGCTGGAAAGCGACACGCGCGCATCGGGATCCACGCTTACCTTACCGTTGAGCAGCAACATGCCTGAAACCGGCTTTTGTTCGGCTTTTACGGTGGTGATTTCAAAAGTTTTAAGCTGGTTTTCGGTTAATACCAGTTCGTTTTCGGCCTTTGCGGCTTTTTTTGTTTCCGGTTCTTTTACAGCTTCCTGCTTACAGGCTGCAAACAGCAGCAGACAGGCGATGATGAACGTATATTTCATGGTTTTATTTTTTAGGATAGAGCATATAGTGAAGTTGTGTTGCCGAACGGTTGTATTGCTGCAACGCGCCAAAATAGTCGTTGCGCAGCGCAATGGCCTGGTTGTTGAGCAGGATCCATTGCAGGTAGTCGATTTCACCTGAGATGAACTGCTTCTCGGCCGTTTTAAAGATAAGGTCGGCCTGCGGCAACAGGTTCTCGCGGAAATCGGTTACGATTTCCTTCTGAATACGGTACGATACCAGTGCCTGGTTCACCTTGTTGTTGAATAGCTGTACTTCCTGGTTGTATTCGTTTTCGGCAATGGCCGTGCGTTGTTCAGCCGCCTTTACAAGCGCCCTGCGGTTTTTGTTGAACAGGGGAATGCCGATGCCCACCTGTACCGAGCCGAACTGGTCTTTGCCGGTATCCTGCATGCTTTGGGTGTAATACCCCACCGAAAGGTCGGGCAGGAAGCGTGCTTTTTCCAGGCGCGTTTCGGCCTCAGAGCTGTTGATCTTCTGTTGCAGCAGCTTTAGTTCGGGATGTGCTGCGGCGGCTTCCCCCAAAACCTCGTCGGGTATGGGCTGCGCCATAACGTTGCCCTGCGGAACACAGGGCTCCGGACTGTTGAGCAGCAGCGCAAACTGAAGTGCAGTGATGTCGTAAGTCGTTCCCAGTTCCTTAAGCTGGTTGCGTATCTGGGAGCGCTGTAATTCGGCTGCCGTTTTTTCCATAAGGTTGGCTTCTCCCATGCGCAGGCGGTGCTTCGTTTTTTCAAGGAACGAGGCAAACAGCGTGTCGGCCTGCAGCAGCAGTTGCTGCTTTTCGCGCAGGATGAGCAGTTCGTAGAACAGTTCCGATACATTCTGTTCCAGCTGTGCGTTTGTGAGCTGCTGCCCCAATGCGGCTTCTTTCCACTGTTCATGTAAAAGGTCCTTTTTACGGCCGTATACGGTAGGGAACGAGAATGCCTGTGAAATGCCTACCTTGTAATCGTTGGCTGTACTGTTGATGCGGCCGTATTCGGCGCTCAGCGATGTTTGCGGAAGGTCCAGATAACCGTCTTCAAGCTTTTTATGGTATTCTGTAAGAAGAGCTCCGTTGCGGGCCACAAGGCTGTTGCGCACGGCCATTTCTTTAGCCTGTTCCAGTGAAACAGGCTGCTGCGCAAAGGCACCGGATGCCGTAACCAGCAGCAACAATACGGTTGCGGTGGTGGTAAACCTGCGGCGTTTGCGCGGTTTCTGAATTTTTTCAAACAGGATGTACAGTATCGGCAGCACGAACAATGTAAGAAAGGTGGCCAGCATAAGCCCGCCGATGACCACGGTTGCCAGCGGACGCTGTACTTCGGCACCCGAACCCGTACTTATGGCCATGGGAAGGAAGCCCAGTGAGGCTACAAAGGCCGTCATAAGCACGGGGCGCAGCCTTACACGTGTTCCCAGCATTACAATGCGCGTGGTGTTGGCCAGGCCGTGGGCCTTGAGCCTGTTGAATTCCGCAATGAGCACGATGCCGTTGAGTACGGCTACCCCGAACAATGCAATAAAACCTACCCCCGCACTGATGCTGAACGGCATGCCGCGCAGTGCAAGGAAGTAGATCCCGCCTATGGCGGAAAGCGGTATGGCGGTATAAATAAGTAGGCTGTACTTTACCGAGCGGAACGCAAAATACAGCAGCAGGAAAATGAGTGCCAGCGAAACCGGCACGGCAATGCCAAGGCGGGCCTTGGCCTGGTTTAGGTTTTCAAATGCCCCGCCGTACGTAATGCTGTAGCCCGTTGGCAGCTTTAGCTGCGCATCTGCCTTGCGCTGCAGTTCTTCCACAATGCTTTGCACGTCGCGTCCGCGGACGTTGAAGCCTACCACGATTCTGCGGCGCGTATCTTCGCGCTGTATCTGGTTGGGACTGTTTTTAAGCGTTACGTGTGCCACCTGTTGTAACGGAATCTGTATGCCGTCGGGCGTAGGGATAAGGATGTTGCGGATGTCTTCCATGTTGCGGCGTTTGGACTGGTCAAGGCGCACGACAAGGTCGAAGCGTTTTTCCCCTTCGAACACCATGCCCGTACTCTGTCCGGCCAGTGCCATGTTCACCAAGCGGTTCACATCGTCAATATCCAGGTTGTAGCGGGCAATGGCGTTGCGGTCCATTTCTACCACCACCTGCGGCATGCCGTTTACAGGCTCTATATACAGGTCCTGCGCCCCTTTTACGGTTTGGATGAGGTTTCCGAGCTGTTGCGCCTGCTGCACCAGCACCTCGAGGTCTTCTCCGAATATTTTGCATACCACGTCCTGCCGGGCGCCGGTCATGAGTTCGTTGAAACGCATCTGTACGGGGAACTGGAAGCCTGTTGTAAGGCCGGGAACGGCCTGCAGGGCATTGCTCATCTTTTCCGAAAGTTCCGGAAAGGTGGAAGCCGAGGTCCATTCTTTTTTGGGTTTTAATACAATGATCATATCCCCGGCGTCCATAGGCATGGGCTCTGTAGGTATTTCGGCACTTCCGATCTTCGTTACCACCTTTTCCACTTCGGGAAAGCGGTCTTTAAGGATTTTGGCGGCTTTGGACGTATAGTCTATGGTGGTGCTGAGGTTGCTTCCGGGCAGTATGCGCGCTTCAACGGCAAAATCACCTTCTTCGAGCGATGGGATGAATTCCCCACCCATACCCGATAATACTGCTACGGCTCCGCAGAAAAGCACCATCACGGTTGCAATGATGATTTTTGGAATACGCAGTGCCTTTATAAGGTATTTCTGATGGAAGAGTTCTACTTTGTGCATAACGCGGTCAGAAAGGTTCGCCCGTTCCTTTTTCTTTTTGCTCAGGAAAAGCGCGCTCATCATGGGCACGTACGTAAGCGAAAGCAGGAAGGCCCCGGTAAGGGCAAAGGCGACCGTTTGGGCCATGGGTTTGAACATCTTGCCCTCAATACCGCTGAGCGTAAAGATGGGCAGGTATACGATGAGGATGATGATCTGCCCGAATACGGCGCTGCTTACCATGCGCGTGGCAGAAGAAACCACCTGCTGGTCCATATCGTCCTGTGAAAGCCGGTTGTTAAGGCCGAACTTCTTATGATGGGCCAGCTGGTGCATCACGGCTTCCACAATGATGACGGCTCCGTCTACGATAAGGCCAAAATCAAGGGCTCCGAGACTCATAAGGTTGCCGCCCACGCCGAACAGGTTCATCATGATCACGGCAAACAGCATGGAAAGCGGGATCACCGAGGCTACAAGGAAACCGGCGCGGAAGTTCCCGAGAAACAGCACCAGTACGAATACCACGATGAGTGCTCCTTCGGCCAGGTTTGTTTTAATGGTGCTGATGGTGTTGTCAACCATCTTGGCCCGGTCAAGGAAAGGTTCTATGACCACCCCTTCGGGCAGCGTTTTCTGTATTTCGGCAAGGCGTTCCTTAATGTTGCCAACCACATCGTTGCTGTTGGCTCCTTTGAGCATCATAACTATGGCCCCCGATACCTCGCCCGTATCGTTGTAGGTCATGGCGCCGTAGCGTGTGGCAAACCCGATGTTCACCGTGGCGACATCGCGAAGAAAAACCGGAGTACCCGAACTGGATTTTTTAACCCGTATGTTTTCAATATCCGCTACCGAACCAATAAGGCCCTCACTGCGTATGAACAGTACGGCGGGCCCTTTTTCAATATAGGCGCCCCCTGTATTGCGGTTGTTTTTTTCAAGTGCCTCAAACACCTCGTTTATCGTAAGGCCGTGTGCCTGCAGCTGTTGTGGGTTTACGGCTATTTCGTACTGTTTGAGCTTGCCGCCGAAGCTGTTTACGTCGGCCACGCCTTTTACGCCGAGCAGCTGCCGGCGTACGATCCAGTCCTGTATGGTGCGCAGCTGTGTTTCGTCGTAGCGGTCTTCATATCCTTTTTCGGCGCGTACCACGTACTGGTATATTTCACCGAGCCCCGTCGAAATAGGTCCCATTTCGGGTGTTCCGATGCCCTGCGGTATCTGGTCCTTTACAAGCTGCAGCCGTTCTGCCACCTGCTGGCGTGCCCAGTATATGTCGGTGTCGTCGTTGAATACGATGGTCACGAGCGAAAGCCCGAAACGCGAAAAGCTGCGTATTTCCTCAATACCGCTTATGTTGCTGTTGGCCTGTTCTACAGGAAAGGTTACGAGGCGTTCAATATCGAGCGCGCCGAACGAAGGGGCTACGGTAATGACCTGTACCTGGTTGTTGGTGATGTCAGGCTGCGCATCAATAGGCAGCCGGGTGGTTTCGTAAATACCCAAAACCACGAGGGCCAGCGTAAAAAGCCCTATGATGAGTTTGTTCCGTACGGAAAACTCAATTATTTTGTTAAGCATAAAGATGTTGTTAATCGGATGAGACATAAGGATGCCCCGTATAGCAATGCTACCGGATCCTGTGTTTAAACCAAGCGATTAACAATGTTGAGGAGGCTGCCAGATGGAACCGGCAGGTGACAAAGGAACAAACTGTTCTCTGAAAAAGCAGATGTTGGGGTTATAAATATTGACCCACGGGCCTTTCGGCAGTTTAACGGGGGGTAAGGGCGGTGCCACGAGCACCTGAAGCAGGTCGGAATGCTGCATAAACGGCAGCTTCATGTCCGTATCCCAGTCCTCGTCCTTTTCGTGCCCCTCGTAATGATGTACCAGGTAACCGTAAACCGTCATGTTGCTGTTGTGTTCCTTGTGCTCTATGTAGTGCGATACCAGTACGGGCAGCTTCAACAACTGGATGCATTCCGTTGTTGAAAGGAAATAGGAGGCCAAAAGCAATATAGTCAAAAGTTTTCGCACGGTGCGAATATACTACATTTCACCTTAATGAGGCAGTCTGCGGGCATTTTTTGCCATTTTTATAACTGTTATTCCCTTGTTGTGCTCTTCAGCTGGAACACGTTGCCTTCCGGATCGGTACCGTCGCACAGCCAGTAGGTGTAACCCGGAAAGGTTTTGATTTCGCGCATGGGGATGTTGCGGCTGCAGAAAAGCGAACGGGCCGTTTCTATGCTTTCTTCGGTTTCAAAAACAAGTTTTACGTTACTGCCTGTACCCGGTGTTTCGGAAGTATAGCCGGCACCCATGCGGTGCAGCCCCAAACGTACCGATCCCGAATTGAGCAGGGCCCAGCCATCGGCTTGTTCCTGTACGCTAAATCCAAAGTTGTCCACATAAAAATCCGTAAGCAGTTCTACGTTGTGTACATAAAAGATAACGGTGTCAAAGGTTGTTTTCATATTAGATAGGGAGTAGATGAATAGGGATTTAATTATAATACTTTTCTATATACGTACGGGCCTGTTCCTGTGTAAGGGCCGAAAAGTTGCGGTAGCGGTCATGTACGTCGATGATTTCTTCGAGTGCATCGGCCACAAGCTGTTTGTTGCTCCAGGTTTTTAAATGCGCTATCACCTTTTCAATACAGCCTTTTTTATATGCGATCTGCCCGATTACGTGCACGAGCGTGGACCGTACGCGTTGGGTGCGGTCGTGTTCCAGTTGCTGCAGCAGCGGCAAAATGTCCTCAGGATGTGTACGGCCGCGCAGTTCAATGCCGTGGCAAACCTCGCGGCGGATTTCCTTATCGGGGTGGTGCAGGTATTCGCGTGCCCAGCCCAGAACGGGTACGGGGTTTACTTCGCCCATTTTCTTTATGGAGCCGATAACGGCATTGCGCGGCGAATGGTGGGCGTCGAACAGGCCGCGGTCAAAGAAGGAACGCACCGTTTCAAACTGTCTTTTGCCGATCTCACCCGCCGCGTTGATTACGGTTTGCCGTACCTTAAAATCCGGTGAATCGTGCAACAGCTGCAACAGTCCCAGTATAAGCTGCTGCAGTGCGGGTTCTTCAAAATACAGCCGGCCCACAGACAGGTAGGCTGCCTTGCGTATGTAGGTATCCTCATCACTGAAAAAGCGAAGGGCCCGCTGCCAGGTAACACCCTGCAGGTCCAGGCGCAGGTCTTCCTTTATGCGAGCTACCGTTTCCGCACGTTGTTCCTTAGACAGGTCGTAAAACGCCATGTTATAGTTTTTCCGTTTTTTTAAGCACTTTTTCTACGCGCTTGCGTTTGCTTTCCTTTTCAAAATCGCCGAGGCGTGCGCTCAGCGTTTTGATAAAAACGGCTTTGTTAAGGCTGTTAATCACGGGTAAGGCATTTTCAGCGTACATGGGCAGCTGGTTGGCCGGGCAAGCCAGCAGCTGCTCGTTAAGCAGGCTAAAGGCATCGGATGCATACGCAGGTACCGTACACAGCTGCGTTAAAACGCCTACGTAGTGGTCGCGTGTAATGACCGATCCTTTATCGGCAGCCTGTGCCAGTTGCGGCAACACGCTATAAATGCGGTTCGGTGCCAGTGGAGTGAGCTGATGTAGGGCCGTCATAGCGCCCCATTGCAGGCGGTTGTTTTTGCTGTGCAGCAGCTCCACGAACGCCTGCAGGTGCGGTAGCACCAGTTCCGGGTTCAGGGCGGCCGTTTCGTACAGCGTTTTAATGCAGTCGCTCTGTATGTCCTTGTTTTTATCATGCAGGTGCTGTACGAGCTCGTTTACCGCTGCAGCGTCGTGTGCGGCCGCAATATGCCGGGCGGCCTGTATGTTGAGTTCTTCATCTTTACGGCCCGAAGCTGCCGCCAGTTGGTTCAGTATGCTCATGGTATCGGTTGGCAACTTTTCCTGCCTTTAAGTTAACAGCTGCAAGATAAAACTTTTCGGCTTTGTTCTGAAATGACATCAAAAAGAGCTTAAAGATCTGTGGTTCCCGTTTTAAATTCGACAACATGATATTTTTAAAAAGGGAAAATCGGGTATTTATTACAAATGCTGCTATATTCGAAAAGCCTGTAATAAATCCGTTCTGTTATTCGGTCTTTATAAATTCATTAAAAACAATTTATAAAATATTTGAAACTTATAATCTGTAACGCCATTAATCTGGAAGATTACTAAAATTTTAATTATCTTCGCGCATACGCTTGTAGTTGTGATAGCGAAGTAATGCTAAAAACGACAATACATCCAGGTACGTAATGACAGAGATTGTAAGTTGTCTAAAGAAAGAAGTTAAGTTATGTTTATGATAAAAAATAAGAAAACCTTATTAACGGTAAATACGATTGTGTTTTTTGTTATTCCCTGTATATTTGTTGAAGACAAAAAATTATTATACTCTTTTTACAGCGTATTCTTGATACTGCAAATTTATTTACTTTTTTTTCCTAATCATCATTTCAAAACTTAAACAAATTAAGCAGATAAAAAATATTATTTTGGTTGTTTCTCCTTAAAAAGAGAGAATCTGTAGATAATATAAAAAAGGGGAAGGAATCTTTTGATTCCTTCCCCTTTTTTATAAATTTTTTGCTTTAGTAAGTCAGAAATAATCGTTAAACGCTCCATAAGTTCAGTTTTCGAATCGATAGGAAACTGTTGGGCCTCGCGTAGTTGTTTGAGTTTGGATATGGTGAAGCTATTTAGGTAATAAAAATAGCGGATTAAATAAAAAAAGCCCCGAAGATAGTCGAGGCACTAAATGTTTTCACAACGGAATAATCCTTATTGTGAGTTCCTTTCATGACAAACTTATAAAAATATTTGTAAATGGTGTAATGTTTTATGCAAAAAATTATGTAAAAATTTTACTATCTTACTTTCGTAAATATAATAAAACACTATTATGACAAAATATATACTTGGCCTGGATTTGGGAACAAATTCCATAGGTCGGGCGTTGATTGAAATTGATGAACATAATATTCCTATCAGAATTATTGCAATGGGATCCCGTATAATTCCATTATCATCGAATGATAAGGATCAGTTTCAAAAAGGGCAATCTATCACAAAGAATGCTGACAAGACTATTATACATAATCAGAGAAAAGGTTACGACCGGAAACAATTGCGGAAAAAGGATTTAAAGGATATTTTAACAAGATATAATATTTTTCTTTCGGAAGAGTTGATGAATCTTCCTGCATTAGAGTTATGGAAATTAAGGAGTAATGCTGTAAACCCTGAGGAAAATATTTCAGCAGAACAGTTGGGGCGTATTTTATACATGCTCAATCAAAAAAGAGGATATAAATCAGCAAGAAACGAAGCTAATGCAGATAAAAAGGATACCGATTATGTTACAGCTGTAAAAGGCAGATATACGCAACTCAAAGAGAGGAATCAAACGGTGGGAACTTTTTTTTATGAAGAGTTAAAGAAGGCTGCTTTAAATAATACCTACTTCAGAATTAAAGAAGAAGTATATCCACGTGAAGCGTATATAGAAGAGTTTGATGCCATTATGAATGTTCAGAAAGAAAAACACCTTTTTTTAAAAGAAGATGTGATTCAGAAATTAAGAAATGAGATTATTTATTTTCAGAGAAAACTCAAATCTCAAAAGGGATTGGTAGGCATCTGTGATTTGGAAGGTTTTGAAAAAACTGTTGTAGATAAAGAGAAAAAGAAAAAAAATGTTTTTGTAGGACCTAGAGTTTCTCCTAAAACTTCTCCCTTATTTCAATTATGTAGAATTTGGGAAGTTGTAAACAACATTTCTTTAAAAGTCAAGAGTCCTGAAGGCAGTAAATATAAGTGGGAAGAATTTGTTCCGACTTTAGAAGAAAAACAACAAATAGCTGATTATCTTTTTACCCATGAGCATTGTAGTTTTGCTGAACTATTAAAAATTTTAGGATTGGATAAAAATAATGTCTTTGCGAACAAACAGATAGTCAAAGGAATTAAAGGGAATGAAGTTTATGATTCTATTTACAAGATTATAGGGCAAAATGAATTGTTGAAGTTTAATGTGTCTTCAATCCCATCTGGTAATACTTCAATATTAGTTGATAAAAAAACGGGTGAAATATTGGATGAAAAAGAGGGTTTGGAAATCGATAAGGTTCTGGAAAGGGAACCTTTGTACCAGTTGTGGCATACTATTTATTCTATAAAAGAGTTAACGGAATGTAAGAATGCTTTGGTTAAAAGATTTAAGTTTGATGAGATTATTGCAGAAAAACTATCGCGTCTGGATTTCAATAAACAGTCTTTTGGTAATAAATCGAACAAGGCAATGCGAAAAATATTGCCCTATCTTATGCAGGGATATGATTATTCGAAATCCTGTATGTTAGCAGGATATAATCATTCTAATAGTCTTACGAAAGAAGAAAAAGAGCAACAAATCATCCATGAAAAGTTGGAATTACTCGAAAAAAATAGTTTAAAGCAGCCCATTGTTGAAAAAATTATCAATCAAATGGTACATGTTGTGAATGCTATTCTTGTAAAATATGGAAAGCCTCACGAAATAAGAGTAGAATTGGCGAGGGAATTGAAACAGAGTAAAGAGGAACGCAATAATACTGACTTACTAAATAATAAAAACAAAAAGCTTAATGAAGAAATAAGTAAAAGACTTTCTGAATTAGGCCTCCCTACCACAAAAAGATATATTCAGAAGTATAAGTTTATTTTTCCCTCATTGAATAAAAGCTTGAAAGATGCGCAGGTTTGCAACCAGTGTATTTATTGTGGAGAAGCATTTAATTTGACCGAGGCACTTAGAGGGGATGCTTATGATGTGGATCATATCGTTCCCAAATCACTTTTGTTTGATGATTCACAGACTAACAAAGTTTTGGTTCATAGAAAATGCAATTCAACCAAGACTAACCAAACAGCATTTGACTATATAGCGGCAAAAGGTACACAAGAATTACTGCTATATATAGAGAGAGTAGATGATTGGTTTAAAAGAGGGATAATTTCCTATAGCAAAATGCAACGTTTAAAGGTCTCTTATAACGAATATGCTGAACGGAAGAAAAATAAAAAAGAAACCGAGGCTGATAAAAAAATATGGGAAAATTTTATTGAAAGACAGCTAAGGGATACGCAGTATATTGCAAGAAAAGCAAAAGAAATTTTGCAGAAAGTATGTCATAATGTAACTTCAACAGAGGGCAGCGTTACCGCAAAACTCAGGGAACTATGGGGATGGGATGATGTATTAATGAATTTGCAATTACCAAAATACAGAGAATTAGGACAGACCGTAGTAAAAGAATGGACAAGCGAACACGGAAACAGAAGACACCAGAAAGAAGAAATTATAAATTGGTCCAAAAGGGATGACCATCGACATCATGCCATCGACGCATTAGTAATAGCCTGCACAAAACAAGGTTTTATCCAACGAATCAACACTTTGAATTCCAGTGATACCAAAGATGAAATGAACCGTGCTATAGAACATGCCAAACAGACATTTAAGGAAAAAGGAACCCTTCTGGAAAAGTATCTAATAGCACAGCAACCGTTTACAACAAAAGAGGTTATGAAGGAAGCTGAAAAAATTTTAGTGTCTTTTAAACCAGGTAAAAAGGTTGCTACTATTTCTAAATATAAAGCCACCGGGAAAAATACTAAAACGGGAGTAATAGTACCAAGAGGAGCTTTACATGAACAATCGGTTTACGGGAAAATCAAGGTGATCGAAAAAGAGAAACCATTGAAGTATTTATTTGAAAATAAGGATAAGATCGTAAATATAAGATTGAAACAATTGGTAGAAAAAAGGATTTCGGACTATGATGGAAATGTTAGACTTGCTTTATCGTCATTGAAAAAAAATCCTATCTATTTAGACGAACAAAAAACAGAGGTTTTAGAAAGAGCATCTTGTTATAATGATGCAACAGTTATGAAATATAAACTGGAAATGTTGAAGCCAAATCAGGTAAAAGATATTGTCGATAAAAAAATAAAGCAAATTGTAGAAGCACGGCTTAAGGAATATAATAATAAAGAAAAAGAGGCATTTAAAGAAGTTTTATGGTTTAATGAAGAAAAGCAGATTCCTATAAAAACAGTTAGATTGTTTGCTCGTCCTGATGCGGATAATTTATTGGCTATTAAAAAGGATGGTAACGGTAAAGAGATTGGTTTCGTGCTTTCTGGAAACAATCATCATATTGCTGTTTATGAAGATCAGGGCAAAAAACTCATTCAGCATATTTGTACGTTTTGGCATGCCGTAGAAAGAAAAAAATATAAAATTCCTTATATAATAAATGAAACTGCGGCAGTATGGAATGAATTGCTTGGAAAAGAATATCCGGAATCTTTTCTAAGTAAGTTGCCTGCCGATAACCTTAACTTGAAATTGAGCTTGCAGCAAAACGAAATGTTTGTATTAGGATTATCGGACGAAGTCTTTGCCGATGCCTTACGAAATAATGACAACTCATTGTTGGCTAAACATTTGTATTTAGTATGGAGTATTTCTAACAATGACTATTGGTTCCGCCATCATTTAGAAACAAAAAATACAGAGTTAAAGAATATTGAAACAGCGAAAGAAGCAAAACGATATTTTAGGTTTAAAAGTATTGGGGCAATGATAAAAGAAAACCCGATTAAAATTCGTCTAAACCATTTAGGAGAAATTATAAGAATCATAGAATAATTAACCGCCCTATGTTAAAGCGTACTATATATATTGGTAGTCCCTCTTATCTAAAGCTTAAAGATAACCAACTTAAAATAGAAGATGCTATTACGAAGGAAATTAAAGGATCAGTAGCAATTGAAGATATGGGATTTTTAGTTCTGGATCATTATCAGATTACGTTAAGCCATCAGTTAATGATCGCTTTACAGCAGCACAATGTCGCCATTATCAGCTGTGATGATGCTCATTTACCTTTGGGGTTGATGTTGCCTATAAGCGGACATGTAGAACATAGTGAACGTTTAAAACATCAGATCCAAATTTCAGAACCTCTGCGTAAACAGTTATGGAAACAAACTGTAGAAGCTAAGATTTATCAGCAGAAGGAATTGTTGCGAAAACTCAAACTGCCTTATGAAACAATGTCAGGCTATATGAACGAAGTAAAATCCGGAGACAGCACCAATATGGAAGGGATAGCGGCACAGTATTACTGGAAAACGTTATTTGATGATTTTGTACGCGAGCGCAAAGGCGATGCTCCTAATAATTTTCTCAATTTTGGATATTCGGTATTAAGAAGTATGGTTGCACGTGCTTTGGTAAGCAGCGGACTGCATCCCACAATTGGCATTTTTCACAGGAATAAGTACAATGCATATTGCCTTGCCGATGATATTATGGAACCTTACCGCCCTTATATTGATGAATTGGTTGTGGAATGGATGTGTAAAGACGAAGCTACACATGTTTTAGACAAACCTGCCAAGGCGCATTTTTTATCTATAGCAACAAAAGATGTGATTATAAACGGATTACAACGACCGCTGATGACGGCCCTGAGTATTAGCACCAGTTCGTTGTGTAAATGTTTTACCGGGGAAAGCAGGGTAATTCATTATCCTATGTTTTAATGAGTTTCAGCAGATATAATGCGTACCGAATCATGTGGGTTTTAGTCTTTTTTGATTTGCCAACCGAAACCAAAAAGCAGCGGAGCGTTGCCACAAGGTTTCGTAAATCATTATTAGATGACGGTTTTAACATGTTTCAGTTTTCAATTTATCTAAGACATTGCCCCAGTAAAGAAAATGCGGAAGTTCATATCAAACGTGTTAAAAAGGGACTACCTTCAGAGGGAAAGGTCGGTATTTTATGCATTACCGATAAGCAGTTTGGTCAAATGGAACTGTTTTTTGCTAAAAAAGAAACCGATTTACCCAACATGCCCCAGCAATTGGAACTATTCTGACAGAAATTAAAAAATGCTTGATAAAGATAGTTTATCAAGCATTTTTTTACAATTTTTTCGTTGTAGATCGTTCTTTAACCTTTTGAAAACCATAGGGTTTTGAGTGAGGTTGTAAGATTACGATGTAAATCTACAAAAATGAAAGGAACTCACAACGAGCGTTCGCCTGGTCAACTTGACAACAACGTTGTAAGATTACGATGTAAATCTACAAAAATGAAAGGAACTCACAACGAGTTGGCTAATGAGTTGAAATTACGCAACGTTGTAAGATTACGATGTAAATCTACAAAAATGAAAGGAACTCACAACCATACTTTAGTTGTTAATGGTCGTGATTCTGTTGTAAGATTACGATGTAAATCTACAAAAATGAAAGGAACTCACAACAATAAAGTTACTATATTTGTTAATGGCATTGTTGTAAGATTACGATGTAAATCTACAAAAATGAAAGGAACTCACAACATAACTCATAAAAAAATATATTTACCTAAAGTTGTAAGATTACGATGTAAATCTACAAAAATGAAAGGAACTCACAACACCACCCATGATACTATCATGGGGTGTCTAGTTGTAAGATTACGATGTAAATCTACAAAAATGAAAGGAACTCACAACCAACAGTTGGCTCGGTCGATGTAGCATTTCGTTGTAAGATTACGATGTAAATCTACAAAAATGAAAGGAACTCACAACAACGCGAGCGAAGCGAGCGTAAAGCCGCGCGTTGTAAGATTACGATGTAAATCTACAAAAATGAAAGGAACTCACAACCATTGACAAATGCGCAACGCCAGTCGTGGAGTTGTAAGATTACGATGTAAATCTACAAAAATGAAAGGAACTCACAACCTATAATGCATACACAGAATTTGAGAGAGAGTTGTAAGATTACGATGTAAATCTACAAAAATGAAAGGAACTCACAACTCTTAGCACCTGGGCAACATCACAAGGGTAGTTGTAAGATTACGATGTAAATCTACAAAAATGAAAGGAACTCACAACGTGAGTTTAAGTATTATAGAGTTTGTTAGCGTTGTAAGATTACGATGTAAATCTACAAAAATGAAAGGAACTCACAACTATTCTCCGGGTGCCCGTTTCCGTGTGGATGTTGTAAGATTACGATGTAAATCTACAAAAATGAAAGGAACTCACAACTTGTCGGGACTGTATTAGGAGATAAGTATAGTTGTAAGATTACGATGTAAATCTACAAAAATGAAAGGAACTCACAACGTAGTCAATGCAGAAAATGAAGCTTATCCAGTTGTAAGATTACGATGTAAATCTACAAAAATGAAAGGAACTCACAACTGAAAGTACATAAGGGGCAGAGTAACCGCAGTTGTAAGATTACGATGTAAATCTACAAAAATGAAAGGAACTCACAACGACCCAAATGCAGCCATAATACCACCAACAGTTGTAAGATTACGATGTAAATCTACAAAAATGAAAGGAACTCACAACATGCTCCATAATTGGGCTATTGCCTTAAAGGTTGTAAGATTACGATGTAAATCTACAAAAATGAAAGGAACTCACAACTGAAAGTACATAAGGGGCAGAGTAACCGCAGTTGTAAGATTACGATGTAAATTTACAAAAATGAAAGGAACTCACAACGATGTTGAAGGTTTAGAAGTTTTAAGAGCTGTTGTAAGATTACGATGTAAATCTACAAAAATGAAAGGAACTCACAACCCGCGGTCGACGCTTGGCAAAAAACAGACAGTTGTAAGATTACGATGTAAATCTACAAAAATGAAAGGAACTCACAACCCTGTTTTAATCCCGATTCATTCACAAGTAGCTGTAAGATTACGATGTAAATCTACAAAATTGAATTAAGCTTGCGTATCATCGAATGCCAAAAAAAATAGAACGAATGATATAAAGGAATCCACAACATCACCTGACTTAAATGAAGAAATAATTGTGCTGTAAGATTACGATGTAAATTAAAATAAACGAGAAGATTATTTCTTTTTCGAAGCAATCAGTATATTATTTTCCTTCATATATTCTTTAAAATTAAACTTAAAGTCAAATAACTCTTTAGGTTCAATTCCGGCGCCGAGACAGATTCGAATAAGCGTAGAAAGTTTTGGAACATTCTCTTTATTCAACAAGCGGTAAATCTGCTTCCGGTCGAGGTTTGCTGCTGCGGCTATATCGGAAACATCGATGTTTTTCTGTTCCATTAATTCTTTTAATCGGTCAGAAAGTGCTATAAAATATTTGTCTTCAATATGGTTCATTGTATAAAAGTGACATTTTTGTCAAAATATTCATTGACATTTGTGTCACAATAAAATGTTTTTATTATATTTGAATAACGAATTACAGAATAACTGTAATTTAGCAATACTTTATAAAAATATTTGAAGCTATTGCTTAGAGTCTCGCGATAGAAAACTGCCAATTTTCAACTGCAACGAGATGATAAGTACCCTAGCTCACGACCTAGGCGTGGGCTCACTTATCTGTTGCATGGTATGGCAGTACCTCTATTGCGGATATGTTGAGTACCACGCTTTTTCTATTGGTGTTACTTTACTTTTAAGCCGTTGCCTTTTATTTTGGTATTGCCGTTGCTCTTTTTAAGGTGTGTAGCAGCAGGCTATTTCTTTTGATGATTACGATGGTTCTTTTGCTAAAAGAACAGGAGATGGATTGTCCTTTTTACAATTTAGGAGGATGTTGATAAAACAATAGTACTGATTCAAATGAATTATGAGTGGTAACAGCACGTTTTCCTTTTTTCTTTTGAAAAAGAAACAAAACGGGGGGACGCCACTGCTCGTGGTCGGTTAAGCGTTTTAACAACGAAATCAAACGAACTCGAACTGCGTTCTCAGACAACCTTTGATTTTGGCGTTGTTTTCAACGCACCGACGCTCACTGCGCTGTGGATGCCGTCTGTGAATACTGCTGAATAGTATGATTATTCATTGAAATAGTAAAAACGGTATATATTATGATGCAGAATTCCAGGCTCATTTGTGGAAAAACGAACGTTAAACCGCCGAATAAAGCGTACATTTTATCGGGGTGCTTTGCCCTTCGATAAAATAGGTTTAAAGAGATGTTTAACCGTTTTGGAGCAGAGAGCCCAAAAAAAGCTTTGGTTCTTTTGCTAAAAGAACAGGAGGTGTGTTGGTCTTTTTACAACTTAGGAGGATGTTGAATAAAACAAATCGTAGTGTTTTACTCAATGAATCAGGAATGGCAACAGCACGCTTTTCCTTTTTTCTTTTGAAAAAGAAACAAAACGGGGGACGCCACTGCTCGTGGTCGGTTAAGCGTTTTAACAACGAAATTGCGTTCTCAGACAACCTTTGATTTTGACGTTGTTTTCAACGCACCGACACTCACTGCGCCGTGGATGCCGTCTGGGAATGGTGCTGAATAGTATGATTATTCATTAAAATAATAATATGGTATTATGCTATGGAGCAGAGAGCCCAAAAAAGCTTTGGTTCTTTTGCTAAAAGAACAGGAGATAAGTTGGTCTTTTTACAACTTAGGAGGATGTTGGATAAAACAAATCGTACTGTTTTATTCAATGAATCAGGGATGGCAACAACACGTTTTTCCTTTTTTCTTTTGAAAAAGAAACAAAACCGGGGACGCCACTGCCGAATAGTACCACTATTCATTAAAAATTAGGATCGGTATTCATGCAGAATTCCAGGCTCATTTGTGGAAAAACGAACGTTAAACCGCCGCATAAAGCGTACATTTTATCGGGGTGCTTTGCCCTTCGATAAAATAGGTTTAAAGGCGATGTTTAACCGTTTTGGAACAGAGAGCCCAAAAAGCTTTGGTTCTTTTGCTAAAAGAACAAGAGGTGAGTTGGTCTTTTTACAACTTAGGAAGATGTTAGATAAAACAAATCGTAGTGTTTTACTCAATGAATCAGGAATGGCAACAGCACGCTTTTCCTTTTTTCTTTTTAAAAAGAAACAAAACGGGGGACGCCACTGCTCGTGGTCGGTTAAGCGTTTTAACAACGAAATCAAACGAACTCGAACTGCGTTCTCAGACAACCTTTGATTTTGGCGTTGTTTTCAACGCACCGACGCTCACTGCGCTGTGGATGCCGTCTGGGAATGGTGCTGAATAGTATGATTCTTCATTAAAATAATAATATGGTATTATGCTATGGAGCAGAGAGCCGAAAAAAAGCTTTGGTTCTTTTGCTAAAAGAACAAGAAGTGAGTTGGTCTTTTTACAACTTAGAAGGATGTTGGATAAACAAATCGTACTGTTTTATTCAATAAATCAGGAGTGACAACAGCACGCTTTTTCCTTTTTTCTTTTGAAAAAGAAACAAAACCGGGGACGCCACTGCCGAATAGTACCATTATCCATGAAAAATTAGTATCGGTATTATATGATCATGCAGAATTCCAGGCTCATTTGTAGAAAAACGAACGTTAAACCGTTCGGAGCAGAGTGCCTAAAAAGCCTGCATTTTTTCTTATGCCCTAACATAATGTTAAAGCGTAAACCGTTTTTAAACTTTTTTGTAACTTTAAGAGAATTGAAAAAGAGAAAACGTATGAATTTCGTAAAGGACATTAAAAGTAAAGACTGGAAGGAAAACGCCTTCATTGTACTGTTTGAAGAACACGGGGTAGAAGACCCGCACGCCATTTTTTATGAGCGCACCATTGAAGGGGAATACCTCGAAATTCCCATCAGCATTTCGGTGAACGAACAGCACGATGTTACCCTGCACAACAACCTTACCTCTGAAGGTAAAGTAGAAATAAAATAAAGACTTCCATTGGAAGTCTTTATTTTTTTAAGAAACAGCGGGTTTATGCAAAGGCATTGCTCGCCGTATTCAGGATTTCCAGGTCGGAAGCATCGAGCCTTAATTCAGGAGCTTGTGTAAGGGTAAGCAGCTGTTCGTTGCTGGTGGCACTTACAATAGGAGCCGTAACCAGCGGTTGCGCCAGCAGCCAGGCAAGGGCTACAGAGGCCGGCTGTACCTTGTGTTTTGCAGCTACACGGTCCAGGGCATCGAGTACCTTAAGTCCGTCTGCGTTGAGGTACTTTGAAGCACCGGCACCGCGTACGCTTTTGGAAAAGTCGGCTTCGCTTCGGTATTTCCCCGTTAGGAATCCCGCTGCCAGCGCCCAGTACGGAAACACGCTTAAATGGTGTTTTTCTGCCAAAGCAGCATACTTTTGTTCAAAACCCGCACGTTCCACAAGGTTGTAATGCGGTTGCAACGCCACATATTTGGGAAGGCCATACGCTTCTGCAGCCTCAAACGACTGCTGCAGGCGTTCCGGCGACAGGTTGGAAGCGGCTATATAGCGCACTTTTCCCTCGCGGATGAGCTGCTGGTAGGCTTCCAGGGTTTCTTCAACGGGTGTAACCTTATCGTCGAAATGCGTATAGTACAGGTCGATATGGTCTACCCCCAGGCGTTGAAGGGAGGCATCAGCCGATTTTAAGATGTGCTTTTTGCTGATGTCGAACCCGTGTTCTTTTGTTTCAGAACCCACCTTGGTGGCAATGACCATCTGGTTGCGGTTGCCGCGCTGTTTGAGCCATTTGCCGATGATTTCTTCTGACTGTCCGCCTTTGCCGTTTACCCACCACGAATACGTATCGGCTGTATCGATAAAGTTAAAACCTGCCGCTGCAAAGGCATCGAGCATCCGGAACGATGCGTGTTCATCCAGTGTCCATCCGAACACATTACCCCCGAAGTTCAAAGGGGCTACCTCTAAATCGGTATTTTTTATAAGGATCTTTTCCATGTTTTAATTGTAACTTATATTGTTCTTACAATTTAAGGATAATGCAGCAGGACGACAAAAAACAATTCTGAACCTTTTGTTAAATAAGAAATAGCTGTTAAAGTATCCTTAAAAGAAGACTTTAGCCGTTTTTATGGGTATTTTGGTTGCTGCGGTTTGTTATCTTTGTTATTTAGAAAGATTATAAATAGTAAAATATGAGCGATACCAAAACCATACAGGCCGTGCTGAGCGTGGCGCGAAAAGAATACATTACCCCGCATTACATACGGGTATACCTTACCGGTGACGATGTACAACGGTTTGCCAATACCACGGTAGGGGTAAACAACAAAATACTCGTGCCGCCAGAAGGAGTAAACGAGATCTTTTTTCCCACATTTGATTATGAAAAAAAGGAATGGAACCATCCGGAACCGCAGGTACGCCCTTTTGTACGGACCTATACGCACAGGGGCATTGATACGCAACGCAACGAACTGTGGATTGACTTTGTAGCGCACGGCGATGAGGGACCGGCTTCGGCCTGGGCCTTAAAGGCGGCAGAAGGCGACAGGCTCGGCGTATTGATGAAGGACGGAAAGTCGGAACTGTATGCACCCGCGCAGTCGTACCTGCTGGTGGGCGATGCCACGGCTTTGCCCGTGTTAAGCGCCATACTGGAAGACCTGCCCGAAACTGCTGAAGGAACCTGCATTATAGAAGTACCGGAAGAAGCCGATATACAGCAGCTGCACACGCGGGCCGGCATAACGTTTGAATGGCTTACAAATGCACACCCGGAAAAAGGCAGCCGCCTGGCCAATGCGGTAAAGAAACTTAAGCTGCCCGAAACAGACCGCTTTGCCTATGTGGCCGCAGAGTTTTCATCGGTTAAGGAAATACGCAACTACCTGCGTAAAGAAAAAGGCTGGAACCGCGAAGAACTGTATGCCTATTCGTACTGGAAAGCAGGTGTGGCGGAAGACAAAAGTACGGCCGACCGCCAGCACGAAAAAAACGCACTGGACTCATGAAAGAACGGGAAGACTCCGCGCGGGAACTGGCTGCACAGCTTCGCTGCCCTTCGGGTACCGATGCCCATGAATTCGGAAATCGCATGTACGAATCAAACCGGAACATGATTGCAAAGACGCTGGATTTTTTAAAGCCGAAGCCCCACAGCCATGTGCTGGAACTGGGATTCGGTAACGGCACGCATATAGCGGGCCTTATGGAACGCTACAACATACAGACGTATGAAGGCCTGGAACTTTCGGACGCCATGATACAGGAAGCTTCGGTACTGAACCACAACCTTATACAGCAGCGCAGGGTAGTACTGAACCGCATTGAAAACGATGTGATAGAAAAGCCTGCAGGCAGTTTTGATGCCTGTTTTTCGGTGAATACCCTGTATTTCTGGGAAGATGTTATGCGGTACCTGGACCAGATATACCGGATACTGAATCCCGGAGGGCAACTGGTGCTGACCTTTATTGCCAGGGAAAGTGCGGAAAAGCTGGCTTTTACGCAGCATGGGTTTTATTTATACACCATAGGTGAGGTACAGAACTTTTTAAGCCTTGCAGGCTTTACGCAGCTTTTAGGTGAAACGTTTACAGAGGAGGCCGTAAGCAAGCACGGTACACCGGTAACACGCAGTGTTAACCTTATAAAAGGATGCAAGCCCGAATAGGGTGGTGTATATTTTAACTTTTTTTAACACGCGGTTGTTTTTATAGCTTTTTTATAAGTTGTAACTTGAAGTATATTAATAACTTAAAAAATTGTAGCTATGGACAAATTAGAATGGGAAGGAAAATGGAACCGTATTAAAGGAGCGGTAAAACAGAAATACGGAGAGTGGTTTGATGACGACCGTGTGTTTGCCGAAGGTAAGTTTGATGAGATCGTAGGTAAGATCCAGGAACGTTCGGGACGTGCACGCGAAGACGTGGAACGCGAAATAAGAGAATGGAGAGAAGACGAAACCAGAATGTAGTTTTTTTTCTTAATACCGGTTCGCAGGAACCGGAAAATTCAGAAAGGAAAAGCCCCTCCATCAAGGGGCTTTTTTTTATGGCTGGCGTTTGCGCCTGCTGGAAGGAACCCATTCCGATGTTCCGCATTTCGGACATTTGTGCGGCGCGTGTTCCGGTGCTTTCTGTGTGAATCCGCAGAACAGGCACGAATAGAAGGTTCCGGGCTGCCTTTGGGTAACACATTGTTCCAGCAGGTGCGGTACCACGGGCAGGCCGTATTTTACTTTATCATCTGCGAAAAAGTATACGCTGAGCTCGCCCGAAACTTCCAGTATGGCCAGCTCTACCTGGCCCAGGTGGTAAACGCCCTGAAGGCGCAGCTCCATAAAGAACTCGTCGGCACTCAGCGTTTCCTTCTTAAAATCATCTATGGCAAACTGTCCCTTCTTTATGATGTATACCGCTTTGCCCTCGACAAGGTTTTCTACAGCCTTGAACTTGTACACGAAATACGTAAAGGCCTTATAGCACAGCACGATGATAAAAAGCGCCATAAAGGCGTTGATGATGCCTATTTCTTTATAGATCATAGGATCGCCGGCAGCTGAACCGAAGCCGATGATGACGACAAGCTCAAATACCGAAAGCTGCTTTACGCCCCTTTTTCCGAGGATGCGCAGGAAAAACAGCAGCATGATAAACATTAAAAGGGTACGGACTGCTATTTCCATAAGGAAAGGCAGTTCTTCATGTCCGAACAGCAGGGTTTCAACAGTGCTCATCATAACAGGAGGTTGATAGGTTTATAAGGTTTAGTGCATACACCCGATGTAGATGCTTGATTTTTGCACGAAGGTTTGGGGATAGGCCTTTACAAGCGCATTGCGCAGGCTGTCGGCACGCTCTTTTTGGGCATACATGCCGGCTACAAGGATCATCTGCGCCGGAAATTGTTCGGGTTCTTTAAATTCTTTAGTATCATCGTAATAGTCGGCATTTTCAATGCTGAGGCTTAAAGATTCAAACCGTCTGGGATAGTAAGAACCGCGGTAGATTTCATCTTCGTCGTCATCGGGTACCACAATGGCGTTGGTTTCGGTATTGTAATACCTGCCAAGCGTATCAATGCTTATATGGAACCGGTTGCTGATGCGGAACATGTCTTCATGCAATGCCTTATAGCTGCGGCTGCTGTTCACGACGACAAGGTAGTAATCGGCATATTCCTCTGAAGGAGCGCCCGTATCTTCGGTTAAAGCAGGCGTTTGCTGCGGTTTTTCGGCTGATTCCGTTTTCTGCAACCGTTCTGCTAAGGGCTGCACGGAGGCAGCGGTTTTCCCGGTACTGTGGGTACAGCCTGCCGACACCAACAGGATGAAACTTAAAAATGTGGTTTTCATAGCATACATTTTAACCTGCTAATTTACCTAAGTTTTTGTTTCACTGCCTGTTGAAATGTTATTTTTTACCGCAGATTTATTAAATAATTAGGAATTTATGTTTTATTGTATTTTATTTGACCCTTAAACTAACTAATATTGCCAAGAATTTAATGAAATCTTATTCTATTTTCGAACTTAATGAAATTCTGAACGGGACCATCGTAGGGACTACTTCTCAGAGCATTACGTCGACAGAAGAGCTGGGAAGAGCCAAAGCGACCGATATTTCGTTTATCGGAAATAAAAAGTACGAACGGAACTGGTGGGCATCGGCCGCACGCATTGCGGTAGTAAACAACGACATAACTATTGAACCCGGAGAAGACCGTGCTTTTATAAAAGTAAAGGATGCCGACCTTGCGATGTCGAAGATACTGGAACTGTTTGCATCACCTATGCCGGAATTTGCGGTGGAAATACATCCTACTGCGGTGGTAGATGCATCAGCCAAAATAGGCTCTGGAGTAAAGATCGGTGCAGGATGCTATGTGGGACCACGTGTTGAGATTGCAGACCATGCCGTGCTTTATCCGAATGTGACGGTGCTGGATGACAGCTTTATCGGGAAGCAGACGGTATTGTGGTCGGGTGTTGTAGTGCGCGAGCGTTGCCGTATCGGGCACCAGTGCATTATTCACCCCAATGCGACGATTGGAGCAGACGGTTTCGGATTCCGTCCGTGCCCGGAGCGCGGGTTGGTGAAGATTCCGCAGATCGGTGACGTGGTAATCGGGAATATGGTGGAAATCGGGGCCAATTCATGTGTTGACCGCGGTAAATTCAGCTCTACGATTATCGGCGACGGCTGTAAAATTGACAACCTGGTGCAGATTGGACACAACAGCGAGCTGGGGATGTTCTGCATTATGGCAGGAAACAGCGGACTGGCAGGTTCTGTGAAATTAGGGAACGGTGTGATGATCGGGGGAAGTGCCTCTATAAAGGACCATACAACGATTGGAGACCGGGCCGTGGTAGGTGCCGGATCGGGTGTAACGGGAGATGTGGCTGCAGGTAAAACCGTATTGGGATACCCTGCGCTTGATGCAAGGGATACGCTGAAGCAGTGGGCCATTATGAAGCGCCTGCTCAATGAAACAAAAGCAACAAATAAAACAGTATAGTAAAAAGGTTCAGCAATTGCTGAACCTTTTTTATTAGTACCGGTATACGAGGGCGTTGATGTTCATTCCGGCGCCTACGGAACAGATGATAACGACGTCGCCTTTTGCAATGCGGTGGTCGTCGATTCCGTCGTTGCGCAACACATCCATAAGCGTAGGTATGGTGGCCACGCTGCTGTTGCCGAGCTTCTGTATGGTCATGGGCATAATGTGTTCGGGAACCTTCATGCCGTACAGCCTGTAGAAGCGGTATACAATGGCTTCGTCCATTTTTTCGTTGGCCTGGTGAATGAGGATCTTTTTAACGTTGTGTATGGATTCTCCGCTTTTCTCAAGGCATTCCTTCATGGCTGCCGGAACCCGTGTAAGCGCAAACTCATAGATTTTTTTACCGAACATTTTAATGTAGCGCACGTTGGGGTCGTGTGTGTTGTTGTACGACTTGCCGAAATGGATATAGTCCGATTCGTTAAGGGTGTACGAGGCGCTTTCGTGTGCGAGGATTCCGGAGTCGGAATCGGAAATTTCAATAACGGCAGCCCCTGCACCGTCGGCATAGATCATGCTGTCACGGTCGTGCAGGTCTACCACGCGCGATAAGGTTTCGGCTCCTATAACCAGGCATTTCTTTGCAATGCCGGCTTTTATAAAGGCATGCGACTGTATAACAGATTCTACCCAGCCCGGGCAACCGAACAGCATATCGTAGGCCACGCATTTGGGATTTTTGATGCCTAATTTGTGTTTAACCCTTGCGGCCAGCGTAGGAACGGCATCGGACTGTATGGTGCCGAACTTCACATCGCCGAAGTTGTGTGCAAAGATGATGTAGTCAAGCGTTTCAGGATCGGTCTTGGCATCGGCAAGGGCCCGTTGTGCCGCAATGAGTCCGATATCGGAACACACCAGTTCGGGCTCCACGTATTTGCGTTCCTCAATACCCGTTATGTCTTTGAGTTTTTCAGCGGTTACCTGGCTGGTCTGCTGCAAGGCGTCTCCGTCTTCATTTAAAAACTCGTAATCCTTGAAGTATAGGTTGGTAATGGTGCGGGTGGGGATGTAACTGCCCAGTCCCGTAAATTTGCTTGTCATAGACTTGATTCTTTGTAAAAGGTGCTTTTACCTGTTCTGTTAAAATTACGAATAACTGCTCTTAGAAAAAAACTTAAGCAGGCTTAATTTTATTGTGCTTCCAACGTGTTTTATGCAGAATGTTTTTGAAAAAGGTATGAAGTTTCGGATAGAAGATGGTGTGGAACGGAAATTCTTGGTCCCGGTACTTTTTTTCACAGGTTTAAAATGACCAGAACTCACGAATTTCTCATTAAGAAGTTATTAACGGGGATTTTGTATCGGGAGATTTTGGTATACAGCAGGTGTAAATAAAAAATCCCGGCACAGGCCGGGATTTTTGTATAGAACTTTTTTATTAAGCTTCCATATAGGCTTCAATAGGAGCACATGAACAGATAAGGTTACGGTCACCGTAAGCGTCATCAATTCTGCGAACTGTTGGCCAGAATTTGTTTTCTGCAACGTATTCCAAAGGATAGGCTGCCTGCTGGCGTGAATAAGGCTGTTCCCATGTTTCAGCTGTAAGCATGGCCAGTGTATGCGGCGCATTTTTCAATACGTTGTTTACGTCTTCTGCTGTTGCAGCTTCGATTTCCTTGCGGATGGAAAGCATGGCATCACAGAAACGGTCTAACTCAGCAAGATCTTCCGATTCTGTTGGTTCAATCATAAGGGTTCCGGCTACCGGGAATGACACGGTAGGTGCGTGGAATCCGTAATCCATCAAACGTTTTGCGATGTCGGTTACTTCAATTCCTTTTGACTTGAACATACGGCATTCGATGATCATTTCGTGCGCTGCACGACCTCTTTCACCAGAATAAAGTACTTCGTACCCTTCCATTAAACGCGCTTTCATGTAGTTGGCGTTAAGGATGGCCGTCATGGTAGACTGTTTTAATCCGTCGGCTCCCAGCATAGAGATGTATCCATAAGAGATAAGGCATACCAAAGCAGAACCGTATGGCGCTGCCGAAATAGCCGTAATGGCGTTGTCACCACCTACTTTTACAACCGGGTTGGTAGGAAGGAACTCTACAAGGTGTGCTGCCACACAGATAGGTCCAACTCCTGGTCCACCTCCTCCGTGAGGGATAGCGAATGTTTTGTGCAGGTTAAGGTGGCATACATCGGCTCCGATTTTTGCAGGATTGGTCAATCCTACCTGGGCGTTCATGTTGGCACCGTCCATATATACCTGTCCACCGTTTTCGTGGATGATGTTGGTGATTTCAATAATAGATGATTCATATACCCCGTGTGTAGAAGGGTAGGTGATCATAACACAGGAAAGGTTGTCTTTGTGAAGCTCTGCTTTTGCTTTAAGATCTTCTACATCGATGTTTCCTTCTTCGGTTGTTTTGGTTACCACGACCTTCATTCCTGCCATTGCAGCAGAAGCCGGGTTGGTACCGTGTGCAGAAGCCGGGATAAGCGCAATGTTACGGTGACCCTCACCACGGGATTCGTGGTAGGCACGGATAACCATTAAACCTGCATACTCACCTTGTGCACCTGAATTCGGCTGAAGCGTTGTTCCTGCGAAACCGGTGATGACGTTTAACTGCTGCTCCAGTTTGTGAAGCATGGTAAGGTATCCCTGAGACTGATCTGCCGGGGCAAAAGGGTGGATGTTGTTCCAGTTCGGGTTGCTTAACGGAAGCATTTCAGCAGCTGCATTAAGCTTCATGGTACAAGAACCTAAAGAAATCATGGAATGATTCAAAGCAAGGTCTTTGCGTTCCAGTTTTTTGATGTAACGCATTAACTGCGATTCTGAATGGTAGGTGTTGAACACTTCGTGCTCAAGGAACGCTGTTGTTCTTTCGAGTTTTACCGGAACCAATGCTTCCTGTGACAACTCCGTAACAGCTTCAAATGATTTTCCTGCTGCTTCGGCGAAGATTCCGATGACGTTGTTGATGTCCTGTAACGAGATGGTTTCATTAACCGAAATCGAAACGGAACCGGCATCAGGATAGAAGAAGTTGAAACCTCTTGCTTCTGCTGCTGCCTTGATTTTTGCTGCATCCGCTTTTACAAGGATGGTATCGAAGTAGGCATCGTTAAGTTGTTCGAATCCTAGTTTTGCTAATTCTGTTTCAATTGTTACGGCTTTTGCATGGGCTTCGTTGGCAATTCTGCGAAGTCCCTGAGGGCCGTGGTATACCGCGTACATACCTGCCATAACGGCTAAAAGTACCTGCGCCGTACAGATGTTTGAGGTTGCTTTTTCACGTTTGATGTGCTGCTCGCGCGTTTGAAGCGCCATACGAAGCGCACGGTTTCCGTTTGCATCCTGTGAAACACCGATGATACGTCCCGGCATAGAGCGTTTGTATTCTTCTTTTGTAGTGAAGAACCCTGCGTGGGGACCTCCGAAACCTAACGGAATACCGAAACGTTGTGAAGTACCTACTACCACATCGGCTCCCATTTCTCCCGGAGACTTAAGACGTGCAAGCGACAGGATGTCAGCTGCTACGGCTACTTTGATGTCTTTGGTATGAGCCTGTGAAATAAAGCCTTCGTAATCATAAACCTGTCCGTATTTACCCGGATATTGTAGTAATGCACCGAAGAAATCTTCTGTAAAGGCAAAGTCTTCATGTTTACCTATTACAAGTTCAACCCCGATAGGAGTGGAACGCGTTTGCAATACAGATATGGTTTGCGGTAACACTTCTTCCGAAACGAAGAATTTGTTTGCGTTGTTTTTTTTCTGATCTCTTGTTCTTACATCGAACAAAAGGGCCATAGCCTCAGCAGCTGCCGTAGACTCGTCAAGAAGCGAAGCGTTGGCGATTTCCATACCCGAAAGTTCGATAACGGTAGTCTGGAAATTTAACAGGGCCTCTAAACGACCTTGTGCAATCTCTGCCTGGTAAGGCGTATAGGCAGTATACCATCCCGGGTTTTCAAAGATGTTTCTCTGAATAACAGCCGGAACGATTGCTTCGTTGTATCCTAAACCGATCATTGATTTGAATACTTTATTTTGTGCGCCCAGTGCCGCAGCATGGGCCAGGTATTCGTATTCTGTCATGGCCGGATCCAGTTCAATGTCTTTTTCGAGACGGATCTTATCCGGAAACGTTTCGTACAATAACTGATCCATATCTTTCACACCGATGGTGTCGAACATGTGTTGTAAGTCGGTTGCTCTAGGACCTATGTGTCTTAAAGCAAATGCGTTTGTTTTCATTTGCAATATAAAATGATTAGTTGTGTAATTTGCAAATTTAATACTTTTTATTGTTTTACGGAACTACATATTTGAGGATATCGTAAAAAAAAGAAGGACTGTTTTTCAGGCTTTGAGGTTGCAGGGAATTTTCATTAACAAACCGCGTACCTGTACGTATTTTTATGAAATATATGCGGAATGATCTTTATCTTTGAGATTGTATTTTGACTGCATTTGAAAAAAGTAAAGAAAATATTCGATTGGTACCTCAATGCGAGCCTGCATGTTGCCGTGGCCACCACGGCCCTGGTACTGATGACGTTCTATTTCTGCAGGATTCCGTTTGATGCAACGGTGACTCTTTTTGTTTACTGCGGTACCTGTGCTTCGTACAACATTATCAAATACCTGCCTTTTGTACTGAACAACAGAAATTATAAAATATCACTTAAGGCTATTATGGTTCTTACGGTATGCTGCCTGCTCGTATGCGCCTACCTGTTTTTCAGGTTGCGGTTTGAAACTCAGGTAGTAACCCTGCTGTTCGGACTGTTGAGTGCCATGTACGTGGTGCCTTTTTCAAAATCTCTGCCCAACCTGCGCAACCTGGCCGGAATCAAAATCTACATCGTTAGCATCTGCTGGGCCGGGGTAACCATACTGCTTCCGATGCTTAATGCGGCTGTTCCGCTTGGAATTGATGTGGTGTATAAATTTTTGCAGCGTTTTATTTTAACACTTATTCTCATTCTTGTTTTTGAAATAAACGACCTTAAATATGATGCGTCACAATTGCAGACCGTTCCGCAGCTTATAGGGGTACGCAAAACCAAATGGTATATTTACAGCCTGCTACCGGTGTTTTATTTGCTGGAATTTTTAAAGGAAGGGTTTTATCACAACCAGTGGGTAATTAACCTCATCCTGTGCACAATCATGTTCCTGTTTACGTATTACGCCAACGAACGCCGCTCTAAATATTATACGCTGTTCTGGGTAGAAAGCGTGCCCGTTGTGTGGTACCTGCTCATTCTTGTTTTCAACAACTTTTAATGTGTAGCTATGAAAAAACATCTTGCTTTAGCTTTGTTTTTAGGCCTGAACGTACAGGCCCAATCAAAAGACGACATACGCCTTGTAGACTTTTCGGATAAATATACAGGTACTGTTTCTGTTGCACAGGATGAGGAAGCGGAGACAAACTGTACCGTAAACTTGTACGATAAGAACGGTAATAAAATATTCTCCGAACCTGCCTTTCTTTCGGAATTTGATCTTGACGAAGGCAACCGGGCCAGGACCAATATAAAGGAACTACCCTATGGGGAACAGAGTATCCTTATTTTTGAAGATTTTAATTTTGACGGGCAGGAGGATATTGCACTGCGCACAGGATTTTTCAGCTGTTATGGCGGACCTTCCTATGCGGTTTACCTGGCTCAGGGCAAAGGGTTTGTATACAATGAGTCTTTTTCAGAACTGGGACAGAACTACTGCGGCATGTTTCAGGTTGATACAGACAAAAAACAGCTGCATACCATGACGAAGAGCGGCTGCTGCTGGCATGAGTTTGCTACTTATGAAGTATATAACGATACTGTGGTTCCTGTAGAGGTCATAGAAGAACAGTATTCGGGCATGTTTGTGGATTATAAGGTATCAAAACGCGAGAACGGCAAAATGAAGGACTCTTTTTACCAGGTCTTCGATACCGGAGATAAGACACCGGAATTTATGCTGAATTTTGAAAATGGCAAAAAAATGTACCTTACAACAGGTATGAACGACGACCTGTATTATGTTTTTACCGATAAGGATCAAAAGGTGGAACTGGCCTACAATGACGCAATCGTATACCATAGGAAAAACAACACGTTTTCGTTTACCAACCGTAAAACCACCTATATTGTTTCGGAAAACGAGATACTCATAAAAGATTCGGGTAAAGAATACCGGATGAATAAGGTAAAGGAACGTAAAGGCGCTTTTTCCAATCTTAATGTTTCAGCCTTTTACAATGTTACGCAAAAATAAGCGTCAGACGATACGCTCAAGATCTTCAATCATCTTTTCCACTTCATTCGCTTTCCGGTATTGATTGCGTATAATGAAGTCGCCGTAGCGTTTCTGATGCTGTTCTATGGTTCTGTAAAAATGCGTTCTGAAAAGGGCGCTGTAATGCGTTTTACTGTATTGCTCTATAAGTTCGTAACACTGTCTTAATTCTATGGCGTTCTGCAGTGTAAGTTCAGCCCGCTGAAGGCTTTTGAGCAGCAGATTTAAATACGTTTCCTTTTGCTGTTCGAGCCGGTTGACCTGTTTCTGGTAATAGTTTACAGCTTCTGTATCATTGATTTCCTGCCACGTCTCTTTCTGCATAAGGTGTTCTGCGATTTTGATGTCGATCTGCAATAATTCCAGTTTATGTCTTAAGTACGTTTTCATAGTATATATTGTTTTCTGCAAAGATGGGTAAGTGTAATGACGCGTTATGTCGTTTTGTGGTCTGCTGTTAAAATTTTAAAAAATAGTTCCGATATTCTTTTTATTTCAGTCTTAATAAACTACTTTTATTGAGTAACTAAAAAAAACGATTATGCACGGAAACTACTTTGAAACAACCAGTGAAAGTCAGAACTTTATAGACTATTTCAGGGCCGTAAACCCTACTTTTCTCGACAAAAATGTAAAGGCGCTGCACCTTGTAAAAACAGATCATAAAGTTTATTTGAAAACCGTCTTTCTACAGGAAGAATACCTTAACAGGCTTACTTTTGTAACAGCTTTAGTGAACCTCGATGTGGTAGTGGGTGATTGTGATTCGGAAGAAAATCCGGAAGGAAGGGTTTTTGAATATGCGCTTTCCTATGAGGAACTTTCCGACCATCTCGTGAATCTTGGAGAAGACTGTCTCATCCAGCTTTTTGATAAGGAATTTATTTCAATTCCGTTCATTCTGGAACATTACGAAATAGAAGCTTTTTAAAGATATAGGAATGCATTTTTTTAAATTAAGTAACGGGGTTGAAATTCCCGGGATAGGATTTGGTACCTGGCAACTTACAGAGCGTGTGGAAGAGGTGATTCATATGGCTTTGAAAGCCGGATATACACATATTGATACTGCTGCCGCTTACAAGAACGAACGGCAGATTGCCGAAGCCATTCAAACGGCAGGGGTTGCACGCGAAACACTTTTTCTCACGACAAAAGTATGGGCCAGCGACCGCGGATATGAAAAAACAAAAGCAGCGGTACAGCAGAGTCTGGAAAACCTGCAGACTTCTTATATAGACCTTATGCTCATACATTGGCCGGCAAAAACCGGGCATCCCGGTTGGGAAGAAGAAAATGCCGGAAGCTGGCGTGCACTGGAAGAGTTTTATAAGGCCGGAACCATCCGGGCTATAGGGGTAAGCAACTTTATGGTACACCATCTGCAGTCTTTAATGAAAACGGCAGAAGTGGTTCCTATGGTGAACCAGATTGAATACCACCCGGGGTACCTGCAAAACGAGGTAACCGATTTTTGTAAGGAGCACGGCATTCTCGTGGAGGCCTGGAGCCCGATAGGATCGGGAAGGGTTTCGGAAGACAGGCTGTTGCAGGAACTGGCAGCAAAGTACCATACAAGCGTGGGGGCCATATGCATTGGTTTCTGTTTGCAGACGGGCGTACTGCCCTTGCCTAAATCAACTTCCGAAGCGAATATTAAGAGCAACATCATCACTCCGTTTCAGTTGGAAGAAGAAGATATAGTACTTATTAAGAATATGCCTGAAACAGGCTGGTCGGGGCTTAATCCTGATGAAGTACCTTTTTAAAACAAAAGCCGCTCTTAAGCGGCTTTTGTTTTTATGGTTTTATTCTTCAATGGTCCGGAACGTAAGGTTAATGCGTGCATTTGCCACTTTTTTGGTGGGTGGCAGCCGGTGCAGCCAGTAGGTTTGCGTAGTGTCTTTCATAACAAGCAGGCTTCCGTGCCCTAAGACCAATTCTACTTTTACACCGCTTTGCTTGTGTTTGAACGCAAATTTGCGCTCGGCTCCGAAGCTTAGAGAGGCAATGGCTCCGTTTTTTTTCAGGTCTTTTTCCCCGTCGCTGTGCCACGCCATTCCTTCATCACCGCTATGGTACAGGTTCAGTAAACACGAATTAAATGTTTCTCCCGTTTCCCTCTCGGCCAGCCGTTTAAGCTCGTTTAATTCCTTAGTCCATGGAAGAGCTGTTTTGGTGGTATTGGAATAGGTATATTCAAAAGGCCTTTCACCATACCACGCAACTTTTCTTTTGGTTAGTATCTTTTTCCCAAAGATAACAGCTTCATCGTTGCGCCAAGCTATGTGGTACAGCAATGCTTCAAAGTAACGGTCGGCCTGTTCCTGTGACATGAGTTTGCCGTAATAATTAACGGTTCCTTCATAAGGAAGCAGGTTTTGATGTTTATCGGGTATATCGTCGAATAATTTCATGGGAATTACTGGAAAATGTTAAAGTGGTAGCGCGCTGCGAGATCCAGGATCATATGGTAGCCGGCAAGGGAGTTTCCATGGCTGTCGAGTGCGGGACTGAATACGCCAATTCCCATTTTACCTGGAACGCTTACGGTGATTCCGCCGCCAACACCGGATTTGCTGGGCAATCCCACTGTTCGCGCATATTCACCACTGAACTCATACATACCCGCAATAAGCATTTGCGACTGTACCAGTCTGGAAAGTTCCGTATTTTTATATGTGGCATCTCCATCGAACCGCACACAGCCGTTGGCAAAGAAAAAACCTATTTTGGCCAGATCTTCGGCAGTGACTTCTACAGAACATTGTTTGAAATAGTTGTCAAGTTTGTCTTCAGAGCCTTCAATAAGTCCGCTGTTCTTAAGAATGTAGAACATACCGCGGTTTCGGTGCCCTGTTTCTTTTTCCGAAAGGTATACGGTTTTGCTGTAATCAAGGTCTTTGTTTTTGGTAATGTACCGCAACATATCAAGTATCTTTAGAAATGGAATTTCCCCATCGCCCTTTATCATGGACGTGGTAAGGATAGCACCTGAATTCATCATGGGATTCAGGGGTTTGCCCGTCGTTTCCAGGCTGCCGAAATGGTTAAAAGGCTTGTCGGTTCCGAAATAGCCCATGTTTTTAAAGACTTCCGTTTCGCCTTTTTCCTGAACAGCGATCATAAGCGCCACCAGTTTGGAAATGCTTTGTATGGTAAATTTCTCATGGATATCTCCTACACTTATAACGGTGCCTTTTTCGGTTACAACGCTAAGGGCTGCTGATGCCGCATTCATTTTGGCCAATTCCGGAATATAGGTAGCTACCCGGCCCTGCTCGTAATAACTGCGGTTCTGATTCAGAATCTCCGTAAGGGATTCCTTCGTGATTTCTGCAGTTGCTTTTTTTTCTGTTCGTTGTGCCTGTGCGTAAGGACTGTGGAATAAAGTTCCCATAAAAATAAAGGTCGAAAGCAGGGAGCATAATAATTGTTTTTTCATTTTGTAAACCAGGTATATATACAGAACCCGTATTTCAAAGATACAAGGTTCCGTTTAAAAAAGTTCATTCTGGTTTTATAAAAATCGTTCCGTAACGAAAGAGGAAAACAAAGGCGGAATCTGGCAATAAATACTATTTTTGCGTAATAAAAAACACATGGAACAATGGATGTAAGCAAAGCCGTATTACGCAAACTGTCCGATGAGCAGCTGTATCAATACCTTAAAGACGGCAACCGCTTCGTACACGATGCTTGCCAGCTGGCATTTGAAATCCTCATAGAGGAACGCGGTACCGCTTTTTCCGATGAGGAACGCAGCCGCATCAACAACATGCTAAAACGAAAAAGAGAGTCGGAAGCTGTAGCTGGACACAAAATGGATAAAGATGTGGTGCCCGATATACCCGAAAACAATACGTACCCGGAACTGTATTCAGAAAAAAATGTTTTTATGATTAGTCTGTTCAATCCGTTTGTAGGCTGCTGGCTGTTTTATGAAAACCTGCAAGGACTCGGGAAGCTTACTTTTCGTAACCTTTTGGTTGTAGTCTCTTTTTTTACCGGCGGGGCTATAATATGGCTTGTATACCGTATTATGTGGGCAAAAAAGTTGTACAGTTTTATAAGTTTATATGGAAGTTCTATATCTCCATTGAAGAGCGAAATGCGGTTTCACAGGCAAAATGTAATTGTGGGCAGTGTTATTGTCGGCATTATTCTCACTTATTTGTGGAGCATACTTTTAAAGGATGTAAAATACAGGTCGCGTGACATAACGAAACCGTTTATACTGGCCGTAGTAATATCTGTTTCGTATGTGCTCTTGAAGTATTTTAACTAAAAGGGGAAACTAGGAAGGATTTAGTTACATTTTTGTACTTTTGAACGTTCAATAAAAAAACTACGTGATGTTACAATTAGTTCATACACTTACAGGAGATGCAATGGTTTATGTCGTAAACGGACAGACAACGGTTGATGCACAGCTTCCTGACTATATCCGTGATGCGTTTGAAGTATTTAAAGCTTCCGATGCCAAGGATGACTTTATTAAGGTAGGTAAAAAGACCTGTTTTTTCGTAAAAGAACAGCAGGATCTTGAAAAAATGCGTGTTGCCGGCTTTTCGATCCGCCAGAAGCTTGACAAGAAAGCAGCTGAGGTAACGGTGATAGGTAACGGAGAGGTGACGCTGGCGCTGGCTGAAGGACTGGCATTATCTAACTACCAGTTTTTAAAATATTTCAAAGATGCGGATGAGCGTGAATACGCGCTGGAACAGATTAATATTTACGGAGATGTTTCCGCAGCAGAAGTAAACCGTATGAATAACGTGATCAAAGCGGTATTCTGGGCCCGCGATATGGTGAACGAACCTAATTCGTATCTTACGGCGCAGCAGCTGGCAAAAGAAATACAGGAAATAGGGGAAGAAGCGCAGGTTCATGTGGAGGTGTTTCATAAAACAGAAATTGAGGCGCTGAAAATGGGCGGACTGCTGGCCGTGAACAAAGGTTCGGTACAGCCACCTACCTTCACCGTGATGGAGTACAGACCGGCAAATGCCGTTAATGCAAAACCTGTTGTACTTGTTGGAAAGGGAGTGGTTTACGATACGGGAGGCCTTTCGTTGAAACCTACCCCGAATTCCATGGACCTTATGAAATCGGATATGGGAGGTGCAGCCATGATGGCAGGAGCGCTTTATGCAGCCGCCTTAAACAAACTCAACGTTCACCTTATTGCACTTATACCTGCTACGGATAACCGCCCGGGAGGTGATGCCTATGCACCTGGGGACATCGTAACCATGATGGACGGTACTACGGTGGAGGTGCTGAATACGGATGCTGAAGGAAGGATGATCCTGGCAGATGCTATTACGTATGCTTCTAAATTCCAGCCGGAACTCATAATTAATGCAGCTACTTTAACCGGTGCTGCCCTTATTGCTGCCGGTACACGTGCTGCGTGTATGATGAGCAATGCCGGAGAAACAGTTGACAGCGCCTTGCATCACGCCGGAAACAAAGTATACGAACGTATGGTTCAGCTGCCTTTATGGGATGACTATAAGGAACAGTTGAAATCGAGCTGTGCCGATTTGAAAAACATCGGGGGGCGTATGGCCGGTACCATTACAGCCGGTAAATTCCTCGAACATTTTGCAAAGGCTCCTTTTGTACATATCGATATTGCAGGACCTGCTTTTACCGAGGCGCCTGAGAATTATAAAGGACTCGGCGGAACCGGAACCGGAATACGTGCACTGCATGAATTTATGGCAAACTATAAAAGCTAAACTAAAAAAACCGCTGCCGGATCCGGCAGCGGTTTTTTTATTCTTTTGTTTTCATATTGTTAAACTGTGTTAAATGAAGTGTTAAACTTTTTTATTAACAACGATGTTTTGGCACGGAACCCCTCCCCATTTTGGGAGGGGTTCTACGTAGAAAATGGGTTGTTTTTATGTTGCACCTCTGTTTTTAGCGGTGAACCTGTACTTTTTAGCGGTAAAACTCCGGTGGCATAGTACTTGGAACATCCTTTAACGTGTAGTGTGTTTTTAACTGCGCTTATTGTATTGAATCCAACAAACTAAAGAAAAGATATATGCCAACATCAATGCCTGATATGAAAAAAGATGAGGTGCTTTTAAAAAAGGCGCCTCCTAAAAGTTTTCTCACAGTAGTGAAAGACGAAAAAGACAGCAAACAAAAAGAAGAGCGCGCACATTTTTTAGACCGTATGGCGCTTAATTCTCTTAAAAAGACCGATTACCTTGTAGTAGCCACAACCTTTCTGCTTATGCTGGGGGCTGTAGCATTTATTGTGGTTTTTCAGCCCGAAATTGAAAAACTGCATTTTGAACGTATGAAAACCTGGTGGGGTGCTGCCATTAACTACATAGCTGTTGGACTTCTGGTTCTGCAACTGAGTTTTCTGGCCTACCTTATCGTACTTTATATACGCTATAAAGCAGTAAAACCGGTATCGGACAAATTACTGCCTTCGTGTACGGTTATCGTGCCTGCCTATAATGAAGGGAAACTCGTGTTCGAAACATTAATGAGCCTTGCTGACAGCGATTACCCGACAGAAAAGTTACAGATTTTTTCAATAGACGACGGTAGTAAGGATGATACCTGGCAATGGATGCAGAAAGCCAAATCGGTCTTGGGCGATCGCCTTACGATTATGCAGCAACCCAAAAATATGGGAAAACGCCATGCGCTGTACCGTGGATTCAAGGAAGGAACAGGAGCTGTGTTTGTAACCGTTGACAGTGATTCCGTAGTAAAGGAAGATACTCTCCGAAACCTGGTGAGCCCTTTTGCCGTAAACGATAAATGCGGTGCAGTTGCCGGGAATGTCCGGGTATTGAATAAGGAAAAAGGCCTTATTCCGAAAATGCTTAACGTAAGCTTTGTATTCAGTTTTGAGTTTGTACGTTCAGCTCAAAGCAGGTTGGGATCGGTATTATGTACACCGGGCGCTCTTGCTGCCTACCGCAGAGATGCCGTGATGAATTGTCTTGAAGACTGGATTAACCAGACCTTTATGGGGCAGCCAAGCGATATAGGGGAAGACCGCGCGATTACCAATATGATTTTAAAGCAGGGGTTGCATGTACTGTTTCAGAAAAATGCCTATGTGTACACCAATATACCTGAAAGATATAAGAGTTTGTATAAAATGTTTGTACGCTGGGAACGAAGCAACGTACGTGAAAACATTATGATGGGGAAATTTGCCTTTACTAAATTCAGGTCGGAGTCAACTGTTGGTCCCCGTATATTGCTCACTATGCAGTGGGTTAAGGTGGTGATGGCATATCCGCTGTTATTGTTGTTGTTGTCATTTGTTTTTACGCATCCTTTGTTGTTTGTTAGTACCAGCCTCGTAGGTATTCTTATATTTTCGAGCATACAGATGTTTTTTTACGCAAAAAAATACAACCTGGCAGAAGCATTTCTGGCTTATACCTACAGTATTTTTTATATGTTTACGCTGTTCTGGATTACACCGTATGCCATTGCTACGGCAAGTAAAAGAGGATGGCTTACCCGCGATTTGCCCGCGGCTGCCTGACGGCCTGAACCAACATATAAAAACCGTGTATTTTAATACACGGTTTTTTTTGTTTTCTAAAATTATGTTGTGGCAGATACTACGGCGATCGCTCCGAACGTTATATACAGGTTAATTGGGATATTATGAAGAATATGCTGAACCGCGCTGTACATTACGCCGAGTACTTTCTGGTGCTTCCGGTGCTGTTTTACTGGTATTATTCAGGATCGGTACTGAATCCTGTAGCCATTGCCTTACTGTTGGTACTGCTTGGGCAGTTCTTTTTCCGAAATACCGTTTCGGGCATTGTGATTCCCATTGTGATCATAGCTCTGGTACTTTTCATGCTGCTGGCATTACAGTCTGAATTTTTTGATTTCAGGGTATTCGGCGATGATGCACGTAAACTACTTACTGTAGGAGGGATTTACCTGTTGGCAACGCTTGTTATGTCAGTGGCAATGTTTTTCAAATATTTTAAGAGACTTATGATGTAATGAATTTTTTTCTAACATAAACGACAACGGCAACCTTTTAAGGTTGCCGTTGTCGTTTATGTTAAGCGGCCTGCTGCCGCGGTTCATCATCATCATCTTTAAGAACCCTTTTGGCTACTTTTCCAACTGTTAGGCCTTGTACGACAATAGAGAACAACACCACAATATAAGTAACCTCAAGCAATACATCTTTGATATCGCCTGCGCTGTTTGGAATACTCATAACCAACGCAATGGAAACCCCGCCGCGTATTCCTCCCCAGACCATAGTGGTAAGTGAACCTTGCGTATAGGTGTTTTTACGCAAAATGGTACTTGCCGGTATGAATATAGCCAGCATACGCGCCAGAAGGCATATGAATATAGCTGTAACACCAAGTAAAAGCTGTTGCTGGAGATCGGGCAGCATAAGCAGTTCAAAGCCGATAAACAGGAACAGTATGGCATTGAGTATTTCATCGATGAGTTCCCAGAACTTACTAAGGTAATCGCGCGTTGTTTCGCTCATAGCTACCGATTTTCCGTAATTTCCAATGATAAGCCCCGCAATTACCATAGCCAGCGGTGATGAAAAATGCAGCTGTTTTGCTATGAGAAAACCTCCCATTACGATGGAAAGTGTAATAAGTACCGATACTTTATAGTCGTCGATCTTCTTCATAACATTGCTGGCTGTAAACCCGAGAAGGGCTCCAAGCAGTATTCCGCCTCCTGCTTCAAGCAGGAATAACTTGGAAACAGAACCGAAGGTAGCATTGAAACTCGTATCGGTCGCCATTTTCAATACAACGGCAAACATTACAACGGCCACCCCGTCGTTAAAAAGCGATTCCCCTGTAATTTTGGTTTCGATCATCTTCGGAACTTTGGCTTCCTTTAAAATACCCAATACTACAATAGGATCGGTTGGTGATATAAGTGTTCCGAATAAAAGACAGTAAATAAACGGAATGGAAATTCCAAGCATTGGAGCGATGGTATAGAACAATCCGGCAATGATAAATGCCGACAGTACCACGCTGACAGAAGCATAGGTCATGATAGGCCATTTATGTTCGCGTAAATCCGAAAAGTTGATGTGCAGGGCACCTGCGAACAGTAGAAAGTTCAACATAGCCCCCATAAGGATTTCATTAAAATCGAATTCTCGGATAAGGTCGAAAAACTCCCTTGTGGTGTTGGGGAAGTACTCATCTCCCAGTAAACGTATGGCCACCGATACCAACATGGCAATAATCATAATGCCGATGGTTCCGGGTAGTTTTAAAAAGCGTAGATTCAAATAGGCAAAAAACGAGGCGAGTACAATTAAAACTGAAAACGTATAATATAATTCCATAAAAAGTGTGATTTCTCCAAATTTACGATTTTATGAAAAAAAACAGAACCCTTATCAGATCATTTTAAGTAGTTTTTTAAGTAAATGCATCTTTTTATTCGTGTAAGGCGGGTATTTTAATGTATTGTCAAACCATGTTTTACGGTATACGATGGCCTTTTTATGTGAAAAAGCTTCAAAACTGAATTTACCGTGATACGTACCGAAACCGCTGGCACCAAAGCCCCCGAACGGCAGCCTGTTGTTGACGATGTGTGACAGGCAGTCGTTTACGCAGGCACCTCCGAACTGGCAGCGTTGCAGCAAAAGTGCGATTTCTGATTTGTTTTCCCCGAAAACGTAAAAAGCCAATGGTTTAGGATTTTCGTGGTTGTGGCTGATGATTTCACTTAATTCCCGGTAACGGACAATTGGCAGCACGGGACCGAAAATTTCGTGCTGCATCACCTCGTCGTTCATACTTTCGGCCCTGATGAGCGTCGGAGCGATATAACATTTTTTAGAGTTGGTCTGTCCGCCTATGAGCACTTCGCTGTTTAGGATGTACTGTTTAATCCTGTGAAAATGTTTTTCATTGATGATTCTGGCAAAATAAGGAGACGACTCGGGTTCTTTACCATAGAATTCGTTAAGCACTTTCCGGACTTCCTTAAGAAAGGTTTTTTCTGCCTGCGGGTGGATGAAGATGAAGTCCGGCGCAATACAGGTTTGACCGGCATTTACAAATTTTCCGAAAACAATACGGCGGGCTGCAAGTTTGAGGTTTGTAGAAGGTGTGATGATACACGGAGATTTTCCTCCGAGTTCCAGCACAACGGGGGTTAAATTACGGGCAGCTGCCTGCTGAACTATTTTTCCCACGGCGCTGCTTCCCGTAAAAAAGATCTTATGAAAGGACTGTCTGAGTAATCCTGTGGTTTCTTCAACACCTCCTTCAACCACCTGCACTATATCTTTACTGAAATACTGAGAAAGGAGCCTGTTTAAAAGAGCCGATGTATTGGGCGTGAGTTCCGAAGGTTTGAGAACGGCACAGTTTCCAGCTGCCAAAGCTGCCATCAATGGCTGTAAGGATAAAAGCAGCGGATAATTCCACGGAGCAATGATGAGCACCACCCCGTACGGCTGGTATGAAATACGTTCACGTGATGGAAAATTAAGGAGACTTGGTAAAACGCGCTGTGGCTGCACCCATTTGCGCAAATGCTTCTTAAAGTAGCTAAGTTCTTTCTGCAGCATGCTGATTTCTGTAACAAGTGTCTCAAAAGGCGGCTTGTTAAAATCAGCCTGAAGTGCCGAAATCATTTCCTGCTGGTGGTTTTTGAGCAACAGCTGGAATTGTACCAGGCAACTTTTACGGTGTTCGTAGCTTAACGTTTTTCCCGAGTAAAAAGATTGGTGTAGATCTGAAGGTCTGTTCAAAATAAATGTTTTTCTTGAAATTATGAAAATACAGTGGCACCTGATTAAATTTTACATAAATATATTGTGAATCTATCATTAATAATTTTTAAGTTCGTTAAAAAAAAGGATGCTATTAGAAGTTATTAAAAAATGTTACAGCAACGAACATCTTACGGGATCTGATTATGAGGCTATACTAAGCAGACATCATACCGGGAGTTTTACGAAAGGACAGTTTTTGCTTGAGGCCGGTGAGCACCTCAACTGCTATTATATATTATTGCAGGGCACCGTAATGGGGTTTGTTAACAATGCAAACGGAAACCAGATTACGATTAACCTGTACAACGATTTCGACGTGGTCATTGACGTAAATGCCCTTTTCCAGAGAAAGAAAACCGTAGAAAACTGGCAGTGCCTTACAGACTGTACCTTACTGAGCATTGCTTTTGAAGATTTTCAGGAGTTGTTCCATTCTATATACGGGTTCAGGGAATGGGGGCGCACCTGGATGGCAAATGCATTGTTTCAGATGAAGGAACGCAGTATAGAAATGCTGACATTGTCTGCAAAGGAACGCTATGTAAAGCTTATGGAACAGAAACCTTATATGTTCCATACGGTTCCGCTGAAATACATTGCTTCATACCTCGGCGTAACCGATACTTCGCTAAGCCGCATAAGAAAAGAATATAAAGACCTTTAATCCATATATAAGACATGACAAAAGAAGCCGAAATCAAAGCGTATATCGATCAGGTAAGCGACGACCGTAAAGAGGCTTTCAAGGAGCTTTACGAAACTGTCCGTACTCATATTCCCAAAGGATTTGAAGAACAGCTGAGTTATGGAAGCATTGGTTTTGTGGTGCCTAAAAGCATTTATCCGCAAGGCTACCATTGTACGCCCGAACTGCCCTTGCCTTTTGTAAGCATAGCGTCGCAAAAATCGCATATAGCCCTTTATCATATGGGCATCTATATGATGCCGGATGTTCTGGACTGGTTTGTTGCAGAATATCCTAAACACAGCAAATACAAGCTAGATATGGGGAAAAGCTGCATACGTTTTAAGAGGATGGATGCAATCCCGTACGGCCTGATAGCTGAACTTATGCATAAAATACCGGTCGATGTATATGTAAATCAGTACGAAAAGATCATTAAAAGACAATAACCGTTGAGGATATAAAACTTGCCCTAAGGCAAGTTTTTTTTTTAGCCCGTTGTTTAAATTTGGGTAAAACAAACTTAAAAAATAGAATATAATGGCAAAGATTCATGCTTATTTAAACTTTAACGGAACCTGCGAAAAGGCCTTTAAGTTTTATGAAAAAGTGTTTAATACACAAAATATAGGTACGTACCGTTTCGGTGATATGCCGGCGGATCCCGACTATCCGATGAATGAGGAAGATAAAGAGAAAATCATGCATACCGCTATAATGATCAATGAGAATACCATGCTTATGGGGTCGGACTGTGTGGAGAGTTTCGGACATAAGGTAACGAACGGTAATTCAACCTACATTATGCTGGATACCCAAACGGCAGAAGAGGCTAAAGCCTTGTATGCGGCCCTGACGGAAAATGCCATGAAGATAGAAATGGAACTTGGAGAGCAGTTCTGGGCGGAACTGTACGCGTCGTTTCAGGATCAGTTCGGGATTTTCTGGATGATCCATTATGAAGGAAATAAAAGAATGGGATAATGAGCAATATTGCTTATTTTGAAATACAATCCAATGATCCGGCAGCCTCTGCCCGTTTTTACGGGCAGGTGTTCGGCTGGAAATTTACATTACAGGAAGGGGTGCCCATAGAGTATTACCGTATAGAAAATGCGGGTATGCACGGGGGCATGTATAAAAGGCCGGCCGATACGCCACCGCTCAACTGCGGTACCAATGCCTTTACCTGTTCTGTGGAAGTAGCGGATTTTGATGCCGTTGCATCGCTCATTCTTGGAAACGGCGGCCAGGTGGCCATGCCTAAATTTGCAATCCCGGGAGTCTGTTATCAGGGGTATTTCCTGGATACTGACCATAATGTCTTCGGGATTTTCGAACCTAATACAAACGCACAATAATTTAGCCTATGAAATTTTTAAAATATACTCTTTTTACACTTGTTGGATTGATCGTACTGTTACTGGTCATTGCCTTATTTGTACCCAAAACCTTTCATGCCGAGGGTACGGCTGTTATAAACAAACCCAATGCAGAAGTGTTTGACTTTGTAAAGTATGTAAAGAATCAGGAACAGTACGGGGTGTGGTTCCGCATGGATCCGAATATTCAAAAGTCTTATGAGGGGACAGATGGAACGGTAGGTTTCCGCTATACATGGAAAAGTAAGGAAGTAGGAGACGGAGCCCAGGTGATTACAAGAATTGAAGAAGGAAAACGCATTGATATGGACCTTTTCTTTCAGGATAGCAAGGAACCCTCCAAATCGTTCATCACAACGGAAGCTGTTGCCGACAACCAGACTAAAGTACGCTGGGTAATCGACGGGGAGATGCCGTATCCTTTTAACCTTATGAGCCTTTGCTACGACATGAACAAGGATTTTGAACAGGGCGTTTTGAACCTTAAGGAAGTATTGGAGAAACGTTAGACAGGAAATACCAGATCTTTATGAGAATTTGTCATAAGGATCTCTTAAGTATGCGGCAGGTATCGGTTTATCTTATTATTTTTGTCTTAATATTATGATAAGATGAGAATTAATTTAAACAGATACCTGACTTTATTAGGAATAACCTGTCTTTCACTTGTATCATGTTCGGTACAACAACAGCACAGAACACCTGAAGTAACCGTAGTTAAAAAGTCTGAAGCTGAAATCAAACCTCAGCAACCGGTAAAAACAACTCCTTCGGTTAAAGAAGAAGGCCTAAAAGTAGAATTGCCTGCAGTTAAAAGGGAATTCCGGGCGGCATGGGTGGCAACGGTAGCCAACATTAACTGGCCCAGCAGCCGTAACCTTTCAACACAGCAGCAAAAGGATGAAGCCATAAAACTTCTCGACCTGTTGCAGGAAGCGAATTTTAATGCCGTTATCTTTCAGGTACGTCCCGCTGCTGACGCGCTTTATAAAAGCAGTTACGAACCATGGTCGTATTACCTTACCGGAGAAACCGGAAAAAGTCCCGTACCGTATTACGATCCGCTGGCATTCTGGATTGAGGAAGCCCACAAACGCGGTATGGAACTGCACGTATGGCTGAATCCGTACCGTGCCCATCATTTGAGTGGCGGGGCCGTAAGCAGCGAGTCTATGGTGCGCAAATCACCAGGCAATATCGTTAAACTTAAAAACGGGATGTACTGGTTTGATCCGGCCAGCATAAAAACACAGGACCATGTTTCCAGTGTGGTAAGGGATATTGTAAAGAATTATGATGTGGATGCCATTCATTTCGACGATTACTTTTACCCGTATGCTACGTATAACGGAGGTGCAGATTTTCCTGACCAGGCTACTTGGAATGTCTATAAAAATGCAGGAGGAACCCTTTCGAAGGCCGACTGGAGAAGGGATCATGTAAACAGGTTTATAGAGCGTATTTACAAGGAAATCAAGGAAGAAAAAAATTACGTAAAATTCGGCATAAGCCCGTTTGGTATCTGGAAGCCCGGTTACCCGGCAGGTGTTACGGGATCTTCTCAGTATGACGAACTTTATGCAGATGCAAAATTGTGGCTTAACAAAGGGTGGGTTGACTATTTTTCACCACAGCTTTACTGGCCTATTAATTCACAGCGTCAGAATTTCAGGGATTTGCTGGAATGGTGGGAAGGTGAAAATACGATGAAACGTCATCTGTGGCCCGGCCTTAACACAGTTGAAGTACGGGCGGCTAACAGGTCAGCGGAAATTGTGAACCAGCTTAAGATTACAGATGAAATCCTGGATAAAGGCAGTGTGGGAGCCATTCATTACAGCGTAGCGGGGCTTACGAACAACAGCGAAATGATTCCGGCCTTAAAAAACGGGCCTTATAAAGAAAAAGCGCTGATTCCTGCCTGTACATGGCTTAAATGCAACAAACCGCAGAAACCGGAACTGCGCGTAGTGAATGAAGACAACAGGCTGCAGATCAGCTGGAGCGATAAATCGGCAGAAGATGTGTTTCAATGGGTTTTGTTCGTTAAATACGGCAATGAATGGCAGGTTGAAATTCTGCCAAAAAATGAAGCGGGTAAACAGATCAGCCGTACACAGAACGGAAAGCAGTGTACGATGGTAGCCTTAAAGGCCATAGACCGCCTTGGAAATGAGAGTGATTATATGGCTCTCAAGATTTAAAAAAATATTTAATAGTAAAACATATGAACGATCGTATTGGAATAGCGCTCTGGTTTGACGACAATGCCCGGGAAGCAATGGAATTTTATGCGGATGTTTTTCCCGATAGTTCCGTAAATCACAGCAATGAAGTGGTTACAGGAGGTTATCTGTCAGGTGTACAGTTTACAGGCATCAACGGAGGACCGGTATTTAAGATCAACCCGTCTGTTTCAATGATGGTGATCTGTGAAACCGAATCGGAAATCGACCGGATATGGAACCGCCTGGCTGAAAACGGATCCGTACTTATGCCGCTCGGTACTTATCCGTGGTCAGAACGTTATGGCTGGCTCGCAGACCGTTATGGGGTGAACTGGCAGCTGTATCTTGGAAAACTGCAGGATACCCACGGGCAGAAAATCGTTCCGACCCTTATGTTCGGGCACGATCAATTTGGTAACTGCAGTGCTGCCCTGGATTATTATGCCGGAATTTTTAAAGATTTTAAACTGGACGGAATCCTAAGATATTCGGAAGAAGGATTAAAAGATCATGTGCAGCATGCCCAATTTCAGGCGAACGGTTTTCTGTTTATGGCTATGGACGGTCCGGATCAGAAAACGTCCTTTAACGAAGGGGTTTCATTTGTGATCCTGTGTGATTCGCAGGCTGAAATTGACGCTTACTGGAATGCTTTTACGGCTCGCGGAACAGAAAGTATGTGCGGGTGGTGTAAAGACGCCTACGGGGTGAGCTGGCAGATTATTCCAAGAAACCTCGGAGATTTATTGCAACAGCATCCCGGTGCAGGTGCAGCACTTAGGAAAATGAAAAAAATAGATATTGCCGGTTTAAAGGAATGAGCACATACATAGTTTTACTCAGGGGAATCAATGTTTCGGGCAAGAACATCATAAAGATGGCTGTTTTAAAGGAACTGCTTACTCATAAAGGATTCGGAAACGTGGTAACCTATATCCAGAGCGGTAATATCGTACTGGAAAGTATCATGCAGCGGGATGAGGTAAGGCAAAGTATATGCACGCTTATCGGTGAACATTTTGGGTTGGATATCAGCGTTTTTGTGCTTACACTTCAGGAGATTGAGGAGGCACTTTATCACAATCCGTTTCCTGAAACGGCAGAACCGAACCGCGTATTTGTTACTTTTCTTGATAAAGAGCCTGATGCCGGAGCTACAGACGTTTTAACCGCAATGGACTTTGGACCTGATGAGTTTAAAATTGTAGCAGGAGTCTTGTACTTTCACCTGCCGGCAGGGATGGCACAGTCTAAAATGAACAATAATTTCTTTGAGAAAAAACTTGGGGTAACGGCCACGGGCCGGAACCTGAACACGGTACGCAAACTGATTGAACTGGCTAAAAAATAATGTATGAAGCTTAAAACCGACATACCCGAAATGTGTAATGATTCACCACGAAGAAAGCTCATATCTGAACTCAATATCGGTTTTGCGGAAGGGAATGCTGCCAAAGTAATGCCTTTTCTCAGCGATGCTATTGTGTGGGAAATGGCTAATGATAAAGTATTATACGGGTTTGAAGAAGTTTCGGATTTTCTTGAGCAGATCGAAAAGTATAAAGCAGACCTACTCGTTATACGATCCATGGTAACGCATGGGAAAATGGCCGCCTGTAACGGCCTGTTAAAGTATGGGGATAAGGAGGTGCACTTTGCCGACTTTTATGAATTTACTTCTGCAGGATCGGCTACCATTAAAAAGATTACGAGCTATATTCCTTCAAAATTGTTCTGAAATAAGGATGCTTGTGTAAAAATGTAATTCGTATAGACAGGTTTGGCATTTTAGTTGTATCTTTTAATCAATAACATTAAAGGAATCAAGTTATGAAAAAAATCATTTTAGTTGCAATGTCAGCAGGTGCAATATTTACGGCCTGCAATAAAAAGGAAAATACCGTTGTGGAAGAAACGGTGGTTAAATCAGATACGCTTTCCGAAACCGTTTCGGATGGGCATAACGCGCAGAATTCACTTGACTGGGCCGGAACATACGAGGCTACATTGCCGTGTGCCGATTGCCCCGGAATTAAAACTACGGTTACTTTAAACAATGACGGAACTTTTAAACATGTATCGGAATATCTGGAGCGCGACGGAAAATTTGAAAGTACGGGAACCATTATGTGGCACGATGATGGCTCGGTAGTACACCTTAAAGGAAAAGACATCGATACCAAATTAAAGGTCATAGAAAACGGACTTATAGGTTTGGATCAGGAAGGGAAAGAAATAGAAGGAGCATTAAAAGAGCACTATAACTATAAAAAAATAAACTAAAAGAGCGCCTGCAAAGGCGCTCTTTTAGTTTATTTTTTTTAATCTTCCTCTTCAAGTTCAAAAAGGGCATCAACAGGCATTTGGAAAACACGGGCAATCTTTAGCGCAAGTACGGCAGAGGGAATGTACTTTTTCGTTTCAATAGAGTTGATTGTCTGCCGTGACACCCCGACTTTTTCTGCCAGGTCGCCTTGCGTAAGGTTATTGCGTGCACGTTCTACCTTTATGCTATTCTTCATTCTTTAAATCTTCTTTTAATTTATTACGTTCTTTAAAAAAGAACAGGGCATTGAAAAAGAGGATGGTCATGATAATACCGCCTGCAGACTCCTCTTTTACTTCTTCGCCCGTCAGTATGTAATAAAGCAACGGCTTTACAAGCAACAGTACCATTCCTACGAGTACACAGTAAGCTGTTGTTTTCAACCGGATTGCATACAGCATCTCATCGTCGTCTTTGTACCGGGAGTAGACAAGAAAATAGAAACCGAGGCATGCAAGCGTCTGTAACAGTCTTTTAGAAAGGCTTTCATTGTAAGCAAACAGTTCCAGTTCACAAAGCCCGAGAATCACAGGTACCAACAACAGAAAGATGCCGATGTATTTGAATATAGACGGAAGTAAAAAGGCTTTTCCCATACTGTTAATTGTCATCATTTGTTTTTCTCACCCGGTATACCTGCATCCCAAAAGTAAACAATTGCCAGAAAAGAACCATATACATAAGGTAAAATCCGCTCATGTAGGAAATATCTTCTGCAGTTTCAGCAGTAAATGCATCGATTACAGAATTAACCAATAAGAGGGCAGCACCAAATATTACGCTGCTTAAACTTGAAGCCAGACGGAACTGCAGGTACATTTCGTCGCCGTCATCCTTTGTCCATTTAGTAAGGAACAACAGGAACATTCCGAGCAAAGAGACCGATTTGGCAATATTTAAAGCGCCCGCTTTTATAAGGTCGTTGGCCCAAACGTCGGTATTTTTTAATATCAACAGGATAAGGATGGGAAGCGCTATAGTAGTAATGCTTATCCATAAGTTCTTTTTTGCAATGAGAATGTTTCGTTTCATAATTAAGGTTTGATTTATAAGGCAAATATAAATAAACTTATCAAAAAGACAAGTTTGTTTTACAAAAATATAAGTAAAATATTCTTTTGTTCTGCTCTTATAAAAACAAAAGCTGCCTTAAGCAGCTTTCGGTTATAAAAGTCCGGCCCGTTTCAGAAGGGCATCAGGAGAAGGTTCCTGTCCCCGGAATTTTTTGTAAAGGTTCATCGGATGGTCGGTCCCTCCCTGTGACAGGATATGATTTTTAAATTTGTCAGCGACTTCCCTGTTGAAGATGCCGTTCTGTTTAAAGTAATCAAAGGCGTCAGCATCCAGAACTTCCGCCCATTTGTAGGAATAATATCCTGCGGCATATCCTCCGGCGAAAATGTGCGAGAACGCCGTACTCATGGCATTTTCTTTTACATCGGGATACAGTTGTGTAGAAGCGAACTGTTCGGTTTCAAAATCTTTAAGGTTTTTGATGCTTTCCGGATTCTGTGTATGCCAGCCCATATCGAGCAGTCCGAAGCTTAATTGGCGTAAAGTAGCCAACCCTTCGAGGAAATTGGCACTTTGCTTGATTTTATCAACGTATTCCTGCGGAATGGTTGCCCCGGTTTCATAATGCCTTGCAAAAAGGGCAAGCGTTTCCGGTTCGTATACCCAGTTTTCCATAATCTGGCTCGGAAGTTCTACAAAGTCCCAGTATACAGAGGTTCCGGACAAAGACGGGTAAACCGTATTGGCCAGCATACCGTGTAAAGCATGTCCGAATTCGTGGAACAGGGTCGTTACTTCGTTAAAGGTAAGTAAAGACGGTTTGGATGGTGTAGGAGGTGTGAAGTTGCACACTATGGAAACATGGGGACGTTCGTTAATACCGTCTTTGATCCATTGCGATTTGAAGGATGTCATCCAGGCTCCGTTGCGTTTTCCCTTACGCGGAAAGAAATCAGTATAGAAAACGGCAACCTGAGCACCTTTTTCATCTGTTACTTCAAATGTTTGGACATCCGGATGGTATTTGTCTATATGGTGTACTTCGGTAAAATGCAGGCCGTACAGTTTTGAAGCTACCTCGAAGGCACCGTTTAATACATTTTCCAGTTTAAAATAAGGTTTCAAAAGTTCATCATCCAGGCTAAAACGCTCCTGTTTTAGCTTTTCACCATAATAACCGGAATCCCATTTTTCCAGATGGTCGATATTATCAAGTTTTTTTGCATAAGCGGACAGTTCTGTGAACTCATGTTGTGCTGCCGGCTTGGCCTTTACCAGGAGGTCGTTGAGAAACGAGAATACTTTTTCGGGACTCTGCGCCATGCGCTCTTCGAGTACGAATGCTGCATGTGAAGTATAGCCCAACAGGCGTGCTCTCTGGTTGCGCAGTTTTACGATATCAAGTACGATCTGTTCGTTATTGTACTCATTTTGCTGGAATCCCTTCCTGCCGTTTGCTATAGCCAGTTCTTTACGGAGTTCGCGGTTACGCGCATAGGTGATAAAGGGCAGGTAGCTTGGATAATCCAGGGTAAAGATGTATCCCTCTTTATCCTGCTGCTTTGCAAGATTTCGAGCCGCTTCAACTGCCCCTTCAGGAAGTCCTTCAAGGTCTTCTGCATTGGTAAGGTGCAGCTGGTATGCATTGGTTTCCGCCAGCACATGTTCATTGAATTGCAGGGAAAGCACTGAAAGTTTTGCGTCGATTGCACGCAATTCCTCTTTTTGTTCGTCGTTAAGCAGTGCACCGTTGCGGACAAAGCCCTTATACGTTTTATCGAGCAGGGTTTTCTGCTCGGTTGTGAGCCGGTCTTTGTCTGTTGTTTCATAAACCTTTTTAACACGGGCAAAAAGCTCGGGATTTAATGAGATATCATTACCAAAAGCCGATAATTTAGGCGCGACTGTTTGTGCAATCGCCTGAAGTTCTTCATTGGTTTCAGCCGAATTGAGGTTGAAGAAAATGTTGGAAATACGGTCTAACTGCATACCCGAAAAGGCCATGGCAGCGACAGTGTTTTCAAAATCAGGTGTTTCATTATTGTCAATGATAGATTGTATCTCTGCCTTAGCCGAGGCTATGGCTACATCAAAGGCGGGTTCAAAATCGGACGTTCTGATGCTGGAGAACGGAGCCGTATCGAATTGTGATAATAAAATATTTTCCATATAAGCTAAATCGTCTTTTAGACAGCTAAATTTACGCATTATTCCGTTAAGGAACTATTAAACAGCCGATGTATTAAAGTGGTAAATATTAACGGAAAAAGTGTAATTTCCGATCATAAAAAAAACAGTTATGAAAAATATCCTATGGCTCATGCCTTTCGTATTGGTGGGATGTAGTGGCTTAAAGCAGAAGAAACAGCTGTCTGCAGATTCTTATCCAACATTGAAACAGCAGTCAGACCTTTTTGAACAAGGGCTTTTGTCCCGTCTTATTCCTGCAACCACGGAAATAGATGTGGAACGTGATACGGTATTGGTGGATAAGTTCTCCATTGTTAATCTGGGCAGGGAAATGCCTTTTCAGGTTCTCATTAACGGTGACACCCTCAAAATCTATGAGATGCAAACGGAAAATAAGGTTTTTGGCAGCAGGGATACCGTCAGTTATGCCAATATGATGAGCAAAATAAAATATTATAAAGAATATGAGCTGCTTCTTTTCGGACTTTATTTTTATCCGTGTACAGGAATGGGTTGTGGGGTAAACTACCAGGTAATCTACGATACAAACTCGCAGAAGAGCTTTGTATTCGGAAGGTTTAGAACGGGGGATGATATGGAATTATACGATTATGCAGGTGCTTTTCCCTATTATCTCTCAAAATCTTTTATGGGAAGGAATGCACAGGGCATTGATACCGTTGATTACGAACTCTATCCTGTTGATTTTACAAAGGAAAAAAATACATTGCAGCCTTTTGAAGGTGTTCATGCCCGCTTTATTTACGAAGATACACTGAAAGCTATGGATGCTGTATGGTTTCCATGATTTACTGAATAAAAAACTACCTGTTGTTACAGGTAGTCTTATGGTAAATATAAATAAAGCGAAAAATTAGTTTACATCCCACCAAACGCGTGTATTGATGTCGTCGGCTCCCATATGTGAAACGGCTTCCTGGTAGTTTTCAGCATTCTGGCGTTTCACGTCCTGCGGATACGGATAGCGTACCGGCATTTTTCCGTCATTATATAAATTTGGCTGTAGCGGCATTTTCGGGAAGCCGGTTCTGCGGAATTCCAGCCATTGCTGGTTGTCGGTAAAATACAGGGCAAAATGTTTTTGCAGCATAATCTGCTCAAGGGTTCCGTTATACGCTGCCTTCTCATTATCGAAGTAGGTTGCAGCTGTATCTATTCCCCATATTTTCATGGCAGCCGTTACCCCGTTTTTGTAAAAGGCCGAAGCGTCTCCTGCTATAAAACCTTTAAAGGCAAGTTCAGCTTTGATGAACTCTACTTCGGAATACGTCATAATGATGTTCTTCATAGGGGCAAGTGCCGTGGCATTATTCGGAGCAGAAGGAGTATAGTCGATAGCGCCTTCATTCGCCGCATAACCCGACGGAATTCCCTTGTACCCGATGTCTTTTCCGTCTTTATCCTTGGCTTTTGTTGCCCATACAGCTAATCTGGGATCACCCCATTCGATGAGCTGGTCTACCATAAAGGTAGAAAGCTTTTTATCGGCTGCATAATCCTGGATTCGCGGCCATGGCGTAACATTCGGGCTTACCCCGCTGTTGATGAGGATGGCATCGTCGGCCGACGACTGGAAAACCGGATAAGCGGCAGGATCGTTCAGGATCGTATTGATTTTGGCAACGGCTTCTCCCTGCATTACATCGGATAAGCGCAACAGCATGCGCAGATGCAGCGAGTTACATAGCTTCTTCCATTTGTCTACCTTGTTGGCATACAATAAATCCGGTGTATAGATCATGGTTTTGTTTACATCGAACAGGCTGTTGGCCTGGTCAAGGTATGCAAGAACCGCCTTATAGATCTCTTGCTGGCGCTGAAATTTAGGTTTAAGGATTCCTTCATCCCCCTTTAAGGCTTCCTCAAAAGGTACGTCGCCGAATACGTCGGTAAGGTTGGCAAAACACCAGGCTTTTAAGGTAAGGGCTACGGCCTGGTAGTTTACGTCGCCTGCAGCAATGGCTGCCTTTTCCATTTCGTCAATGTTTTTCAGCCAGCGGTAATGATTGTCCCACATCGTCTGGCCGATGGCATCTGTAACATAATAGCGATGGTACCCCAAAGCGTCGTTTGAAGGGAACGGAACGATGTCCTGCATAAAATGTGCCGTACGGTTATGCCAGGCAGAATAGGAATTGTGATTGGTAAGTCCGTACAAAATCGGGTTCAGCAGCGAAGCAGGGCTAATGGCTTCCAGCCTGTTGGGATCGGTATTGATTTCTTCGAATTCGGCCGTACAACCGTAAAAGAAGGTCAGCGTTGCGAGAGCTAAAAAACTAGTGGTTATTTTTTTCATGATGATTGATCGAATTATAAACTTACTTTTAGGTTAAACCCGTAGGTGGCCGGTGCAGGCAGCTGTCCCATCTCAACACCTGGAACCATGTTGGCTCCGTTTAAAGCGGCTGTCTCGGGATCATAAATAGGGAAGTCGGACCAGGTATAGAGGTTTCTTCCGAAAACGCTCAGTGTAAGTCCTTTTAATTTATTGCGTTCCAGGAATGATTTAGGGAAGCTGTACGAAAAGCTGATTTCACGTAGTTTAACCCAGGTAGCATCAAAGGAGTTGGCCTCTACGTTTGCCCTGCGGTAATATTCTGCATAATAAGCAGGAACATCAACCTTTGTTGTATTCGGAGAATAGCTGCCGTCTGCATTTTTTACTACACCGTCGCCAATGATGTAACCTTCTTCACGTCCCGGTAATGAACCGTTAAGGTGACCGTGTTCCATCATTTTATGGTAAGACTGCGAATAAAGTGTTCCTCCGAAAGATCCGTCGAGCGTTACACCCAGGCTCCATCCTTTATAGGAAAAACTGTTCATCCAGCCCCCTTTCCAGTCGGCATAGGCATTTCCGCGGTATGTTTCTTTTTCAGGTCGTACAGGTAATCCAGTTTTTGCATCATAGATGATTTTTCCTTCTTCATTTCGTACAAACCCGTATCCGTACATATCACCTGTTGAGCCACCAACCTTACCTATAATCGAAACGGTTCCGGAAGTAGCAAGTACCTGTTCATCACCGCCTTCAATGCCTGCTGCAAGTTCCAGGATTTCGTTCTTGTTTTTAGCATAGGTAAATGTTGTTTTCCATTCGAAATTTTTTGTTTTGACAGGCGATACATACAACATAGCTTCAATTCCGCGGTTCTGTACCTTTCCTGCGTTGATGTACTGGCTGGAATAACCGGTTGAATAATCAAGAGGCACGCTGATGATCTGGTTTTCCGATATAGTATTGTAGTAGGAAACATCAAAACCTAAACGGTTCTGAAGAAAACGCATGTCGATACCGAATTCCGTAGAAGTGGTTTGTTCCGGCTTCAGGTTGGCATTGAACAGCTGGTTGTCTGTTACCGCTGACGCTACAAAAGGACTGTTGTCATAGTATTTGCTGATGATGTACGGTTTTGAATCGTTTCCTACCTGGGCCCACGATGCGCGCAGTTTTGTGAAATCAATCCATAGCGGCATGGCCAGGGCATCGCTTAAGATAAAGCTCAGGTTGGCAGACGGATAGAAATAGGAGTTGTTCCCCGTTGGAAGGGTAGAAGACCAGTCATTCCGCGCAGTAAGATCAAGAAATAAAAGGTTCCGGTAAGAGAATGATCCTAAGGCATACAAGCTGTTTACCTTTTCTCTGTAATCACCTGATTCAGTAATCACATTGCTGCTGGCATTGGATAGTTTGTAAACATCGGGTACCGCAAGTCCGTTGGCATAAGCATCAAGGCGTTGGTACTTGTTGCTCATGATGTTACCACCGGCAGACAAACTGTAGTTGAAGGCGTCGCTTTCGTTACCTTTATAGGTCAAGAGGAAATCGCTGTTGATCTCCTGTGCGTTGATCATCTGTTTCTCATAGTATCCCGTAGCATATTTTACGAGGTCGTAAGGCCGTTTTAACTCGCGGCGTTCGTTTTGGGAATTGATTCCCGTACGTACCATTAATTTAAGGTTTTTGGAGAAGTCAATGTCCAGGCTTACGTTCCCGGTGAAAGTATTGTTGTTGTTGCTGTTGATAACTTCATGCACCAGTGCGAAAGGGTTGTCGAGGTAGGTGCTGAACGGGCTGTTCAGCTGTGTTTTTCCTTCGTCTAGCCACATTTTCCTGTACCAGTCAATGTTGTTGTTGGCATTGGTAAGGATCATGAAATACGAAATGGTATGGTTGTTATATCCTGTTGAAGGAAGATTACCGCTGCTGCGGTTGTAGAAGTTCAATGTTGAATTCAGCTTAACGCCTTTTGCGATTTCATAGTCACCTTTTGTTGAGATGGCTACACGCTCAAAACCGGTATTGGGCATAATCCATTGGTTGTCTGAATACGTTACGGAAGCGCGCATGGATCCTTTGTCGTTACCGGCTCCAAAAGATAAGCTGTTGGTAAACGTGGTTCCGGTGCGCCAGAATCCTTTACGTGCGTTGTCGTAATTCTGCCATAAGGTGCGTTCGGTTCCCATTGTTCCGGTTGCCGGATCGTATTGAAAATAATACTGCCCGTCGAATTTAGGACCAAAACCTAAATTACTCTGTGTGGCAGGGCCGTCTTCGCTGGCCATATAAGAATAATAAAGCTCATTGTTCTTGTTAAAAGCTTTTCCTGTTCCCGATCCGTATTGGGTCTGCCAGTCGGGCCAGCGTTGAATAACATCAATACTTAGGTTGGAATTAAACGTAATACCCAGACCCTGATTCTTTTTACCCGATTTGGTCGTGATCATAATGGCGCCGTTGGCTGCCCGGGAACCGTAAAGAGCCGTAGCCCCGGCACCTTTAAGAACCGTTACCGATTCAATATCTTCGGGGTTGATGTCTGACATCCCGTTACCAAAATCCACAGGAGAATCAGTCGATAAATAACCGTTGCTTTCACCTGAAGACGACATTCCTGAACTTATCGGGATCCCATCCACTACAATCAAAGCTCCGTTAGCATTGGTGTCGATAGACCTGTTTCCGCGAAGTACTACCTGGGTCGAATTCATAGGTCCTGAATTGGACGAAGTAAAGGTCATACCGGGTACTTTTCCCTTCATATTGTCTACCCAGTTGTTGGAACGTGCATCGGTAAAGTTTTCACCGGAAAGTTTCTGCTGCGCATATCCCAGCTGTTTTTCTTCACGGGCAATTCCGAGGGCCGTAATAACAAGTTCATCAAGTTCTCCTTCCGTCTCGCGCAGTACAATATTCAGGTAGCTTTCACCTTTATAATTACGTATTACTTCATCATATCCCAGATACGAAAATACGATCTCCGTTGCAGGTTCAAAAGTGTAGGAGAGTTCAAATAAACCGTTTTCATCGGTTTCCGTTCCAATAGAAGTTCCCTTGATGTAAACCGAAACTCCGGCTATGGGAAGATTGTTCGCGTCGACCACCTTACCTTTAATTACGGTATCGGTTTGCTGAAGGATGCTAAGGTTTTGTGCAGCTGTTGGGGAAGCCCAGGAGTAGGAAACCGTTAACGGTACGGCAACTACTACCAACATTTTTAAAAAATGAGCTACACTGAGTAGATTTTTTTTCATTTTAAATTAAAAATTGTTTCGATTTTGGATTTGTTGTTTTGTGCCACAAAGTAAGCGTGTTGAATTGTAAACCCTTGAATTTGTTCAGTTATTAAACTTTTATGAATCCGTTTGCTGATTGTTATGAAACAGGCGGCCTAGGAAAATATTCTTAATAATTCCTTAAAAGGAAAAAATTTGTAAAGTTTGCTGAGTGTCCTTTTTTTGCTATCAACAAATTTCAAAACAACAATGAAACAATTATTTCGTTCAACATTTATTTTGTTGGCACTGACGACTGCTTTACATGCCCAGGAAAAAGCAAAGGGAGTCATTTACGAAGACACAAACCGCAACGGTAAAAAAGACAAAAATGAAAAAGGATTGCCGGATGTACTGGTAAGTAATGGTGTAGAGGTCGTAGCTACAGATAAAAAAGGTACCTACGAACTGGCCGTTACCGGCGATTCGCCCGTATTCGTAATCAAGCCTTCGGGTTACCAGTTTCCGCTGGACCGTTATAATTTGCCGGTATTCTACTACCTGCACAAACCACAGGGATCTCCAAAATTAAAGTACCCTGGAGTTCAGCCTACCGGAAAATTGCCGACATCTCTGGATTTTGCCCTCATCCCATCCAGAGAATCAGAACAGTTTACCTCGTTTGTCTTTGGAGACCCGCAGGCATATACCAAAGAAGAAATACAATATTTTATCAGGGGAATTGTAAAGGAAGTTAATAAAAATGATGCCGTGTTCGGAATCAGCCTTGGAGATCTGGTAGGGGACGATTTGTCCCTGCAACCCGATTATAAATCAGCTATACAGCAGATAGGCTTGCCATGGTACAACGTTATGGGGAACCATGATATGAATTATGACGCAAAAACAGATGAACATTCTGATGAGACTTACGAATCGAATTTCGGCCCCAATAATTTCTCGTTTAATTACGGAAAAGTACACTTTATCGTTTTAGACGATATACTGTACCCGGATCCACGCGACGGTAAAAGCTACTGGGGAGGATTTCGTGAAGATCAGCTCAAATTCATAGAGAATGATTTAAAGTTTGTGCCTAAAGACCATCTTGTGGTATTGTCGTTCCATATTCCTTTGGAAGACAATAATAATGAGTGGTTTCGTTCGGCAGACCGTGAAAGGCTGTTCGATCTGTTAAAGGATTTTCCCAACACCTTGTCGTTATCGGCTCATACCCACATACAGCAACAGATTTTCTATGGAAAAGACAAGGGATGGAAACGGGAAACACCTCACCACGAATACAATGTTGGAACCACTTCGGGAGACTGGTATTCGGGAGAATTAAATGTACAGGGAGTACCCGGATCGACAATGCGCGACGGAACGCCGAAGGGTTATGCTCTTATTCATTTTGACGGGAACAAGTACAAAGTCGATTATAAGGTGGCGGGAGAGCCGGCAGATTATCAGATTAATGTATTTGCCCCGAGAGCAGTTCTGAAGGCTGAAAAAAGCCGTCATTTCGTTTACGCAAACGTCTTTATGGGACAGCCTGCTGATGAAGTGCTGTACAGTATTGACGATGGTGAATGGAAAAAAATGCAGTTTGCCGATGAAGGAGATCCTGATTATGAAAGTACCTATTACAAATGGGACGTTTCCGAAACACCTGTTAAGGGACGCCGCCCGTCAAAATCCATGAAGTCCACCCATCTTTGGTCGGGTAAGATACCTGTAAACCTTGGTGCGGGTGAGCATAAAGTAAAGGTAAAAGCAACAGATATGTACGGAAAGGTACATTATGGTGAAACGACCTACAATATTTCTGAATAATTTTTATTCCATTTTGCGTGTGTGGAAAAGCCGGCTTTAAGCCGGCTTTTTCTATTTAAACTGCATGAGTTTTTTTTGTTCTTCAACAGGTAATTCGCGAACCGGTTCAATTTCCTCGCGGGATCTTAATCGGGACACGGTATCTGTAGCTACAGAATTTTCAGAGACCGCAGGTGACGACTGTGTGGCACTGCAGGCAGTTAAACTCACAAGCGTTATTGCTGAAATAAAGGTACTGTATATTGTTTTCATAAGCGGAGGTAATTGAAACAAGGCCAAATATAATAAAAAAGCCAACCTTTAAAGGCTGGCTTTCTGTTATTTGTTTAATCCTTCGGCAGCCTTAAGAACTGCCGCTTTTAATCCTGATTTGTATTCCAGCATCTTGTCGAGGAGTTCGCTGTTCTGGCTTGCCAGGATCTGAACGGCCAGTAAACCGGCATTCTTGGCACCGTTTAACGCAACGGTTGCAACAGGTACGCCTCCGGGCATCTGAAGAATGGACAGGACGGAATCCCATCCGTCGATAGAGTTAGATGATTTCACAGGTACACCAATTACGGGAAGGGGACTCATAGAAGCAACCATCCCGGGAAGGTGCGCAGCTCCGCCGGCTCCTGCAATGATAACGTTGATTCCGTTTTTATGAGCGTTCGTTGAAAAATCAACGAGCTTTTCCGGTGTTCTGTGTGCAGAAACAATATCTACATAGGCTTCAACGCCAAATTCGTTTAAAACGTCTATGGCCTGCTGCATTACCGGCATATCCGATATGCTTCCCATTACTACGGCTACTTTCATTTGCTGTTTATTCGTTTAGTTAGATTTCTGTTTTCTGGATCGCTTCAGATGTGCCTGTTCCCATGTTCTAAAGACAAGTACACCTGTATCCACTTGTTATTTTGAAATGACGCGGATGGTTTCTTTTACATGCTGCGCCACTTCGCGCGCGCGCGCCATATCTTCATTGACAATGGTTACATGCCCCATTTTGCGAAACGGTCTTGTTTCCCTTTTTCCGTAGATATGTGGTGTTACCCCGTCTACGGCCATGATTTTCTCGATGTTCTCGTATACCACCTGGCCGGAATAACCTTCTTCTCCCACTAGATTCACCATAATACCGGCAACTTTGCTGTCGGTATTACCCAGCGGAAGATCGAGAATTGAGCGGATATGCTGTTCGAATTGCGAGGTATAACTGGCTTCGATGGAATAATGTCCGGAATTGTGCGGACGTGGAGCCACTTCGTTTACAAGGATGGCATCGTCCTGCGTCTGGAACATTTCAACGGCCAGAAGTCCAACATGATTGTAGGCTTCAGACACCTTTAAGGCAATTTCCCTTGCGGTTTTTGCAACAGATTCGTCAATACGTGCAGGACAGATAACATATTCCACCTGGTTGGCTTCAGGATGGAACTCCATTTCCACAACCGGATAGGTTTTGATTTCACCCGATGCCGATCTGGCCACAATAACAGCCAGTTCGTTTTTAAAAGGAATCATGGTTTCTGCAATACATTCAGTTTGCGGAAGTGCATGCAGGTCCTGTGCAGTGCGGACTATTTTAACTCCGTTACCGTCGTATCCCCCTTCAGTTGCTTTCCACACAAACGGAAGCGCAATGTTTCCGGCGGCTACTTCCCCTGTTAAATCTTCCAGTCGTGAAAAACGCTGATACGGAGCAGTAGGGATATGGTGGCGGGTATAAAAATCTTTCTGATTGCCCTTGTTTGAAATAAGCCGAAGGGTTTTAGGTGAAGGATATACCTTTTTTCCCTGGTCTTCCAAAGCTTCAAGCGCTTCGAGGTTTACATTTTCAATTTCAATGGTCAGTACATCCACCTGATTTCCCAGGTTCATAACGGTATCATAGTCGTTTAATGATCCCTGGAAGAATTTCGTGGCACCAAAACGGCAGGGCGCTTCGGAACTCGGATCTACCACATAAGTTTGGATATCGAATTTACGGGTTTCGGTAAGCATCATTTTACCCAGCTGGCCTCCGCCGAGGATTCCTAATTTAAAATCAGATGAAAAATAATTCATGATCGGACTGTTTTAAGCTGCAAAGATACTATTTAGCATGCCATTATAAAAATGTAACCTCATGATTTTCGTTTGTGCAGCAGTTTTAGGATTTTTTTACCCCTGCTTACAAATGAAGGTTCCTGTAAAGGCAGGTACTGTTCGATAACGGCAATAAGCTGTTCCCGGATCCATTCTTCTTCATCGACAAGAAAATACAGTACATGGATGGCATTGACGCGCGTCGCAACCCATGAATCCGTTATGATCCAGTCGAACATGGTAGTTGCAATCTGCTGTTTGTGTACTGCCGAATAAAGATGCTCACCCGATTTTAACTGATGGTACACAGTTCTGGAAATACATCTTTTAAGGGATTCATGTGTTTCGGTCAGGGCATTTTCTATAAAAAGGTCAAGCGATTCGTTGAGGTAATACGGATGGTTCTCCACTGTCATATCCAGAACATGGTAGCAGAATATTTTGCGCTTTTCGTTGACCTTATAAATAGCATCCATAAAACTGCGGGCCGCAATATCGTGTTTCAGGATAAAGTTTACGGCGGCCGTTCTGCACGATAAGCTCAGATTGTGGTTATGTGTTGAAAAGAAAGTAAAAGCGTCCATTTTATATCAATAAAAAACGAATTTAAGTGAAAATAAAAATATATTTTGTAAAACTTCCGATAAAGGCTTATTTAAAAACAGGGTATTCGTATATTTGCAGGGTCATAAAAAAAATATGGAAATTCAAGTTTTAGATAAAACCTTCATACCTTATATTTCAGCATCGGAAATAGATGTGAGAATAAAGAAAATGGCCGGGAGGCTTACGGAGGATTATGACGGGGAAGTTCCGGTTTTTTTAGTCGTTCTCAACGGAGCCTTTATGTTTGCCTCCGACCTTATGAAACATTATAGTGCAGCAGCAGAGATTTCGTTCGTAAAGATGGCTTCGTACGAAGGAACCGATTCGTCGGGTGAGGTTACACAGCTTCTGGGACTTGATCTTGACATTACCGACCGCCATGTGGTACTGGTTGAAGATATAGTGGATACGGGAAATACCATAGTGGCCTTACACAGCTTAATAAACAGATTTAAAATAAAAAGTCTTCGCGTTGCTACCTTGTTTTTTAAACCGGACGCCTATCGTAAGAATGTTAAAATAGATTACGTGGGTTTTGAAATTGAACACAAGTTTATTGTGGGATACGGACTGGATTACAATAAACAGGGCAGGAATCTGGGCGAAGTATATCAGATAAAATAATAACAAATAATGATTGCAATAGTTTTATTCGGAAAGCCGGGAGCCGGAAAAGGGACTCAGGCCGAGTTTTTAAAAGAGAAATACAATTTAACGCATATCTCTACCGGAGATGTGTTTCGTTTTAATATCAAAAACGGAACCGAACTGGGTAAAAAAGCTCAGGAATTTATTGATAAGGGAGAATTGGTTCCCGATTCAATTACTATTGATATGCTTAAAAACGAAGTAGCAGGAAATATGGACAAGGCAGGTTTCCTGTTCGACGGGTTTCCGAGAACCATAGCTCAGGCTGAAGCTCTTGACGCTTTCCTGGCGTCGGTTAATCTTGAGGTAACGGCGACAGTAGCGCTGGAAGCTGATGATGACATTCTTGTTGCCCGCATTCTCGAACGTGGCAAAACATCGGGAAGAGCAGACGACCAGGATGAATCCAAAATCCGCACGCGCTACGAAGAATATAATGAAAAGACAGCGCCGCTTATCGATTATTATAAAAAGCAGAACAAATACCATGCTGTTAACGGTATAGGATCTATTGCCGAAATTACCGGGCGTTTAAGCGAGGTAATCGACCGTTTTTAAGATCGTCTGAAATAATTTTTAATAATCTTATCCTTTTTGTAATTTAGGATAAGATTATTTGTGTTTAATAAAACAACATACCATTGGAAATTTTAATTATTTTTATTTTAATTATTTTAAACGGGATCTTTTCCATGTCGGAAATGGCCCTGGTATCCTCGAGGAAGAACCGTTTGGAGATGGCCGCAAAAAAAGGCAGCAGCAGTGCCAAAACAGCTCTTAAACTGGCGGGTGAACCCAACAACTTCCTTTCAACTGTTCAGATTGGTATTACGCTCATCGGGATCCTAACGGGTATTTATTCTGGTGATAAGGTTACATCGGACGTGCAGAACATCATTGCTGAAATTCCGGTTTTACGTCCGTATGCAGCTTCTATCGGTGTAGGGGTGGTGTTGTTTCTTCTGACATTCTTTTCACTTATTCTCGGAGAGCTGGTTCCTAAGCGCCTGGGGCTGAATTATCCGGAAACCATTGCAAAAATGGTAGCCATTCCCATGAACTTTATATCCAAGGTTGCAGCGCCTTTTGTATGGCTGCTTACCAAATCGTCGGATCTGCTGCTGAACATCCTGAATATAAAGCCCACAGCCGACGGAAAGGTAACAGAAGAAGAGATCCGTTCGATAATAAAGGAAAGTACGGAAGTAGGAGAAGTTCAGGAAATAGAACAGGATATTGTAGAACGCGTATTCAACATCGGAGACCTTAAAGTAAATGCACTGATGTCGCACCGCAAGTCGGTCGTATACCTCGATTGTGAAGATTCTCTTCAGGAACTTAAAGATAAGGTGATAAATGAACTGCATTCCTTTTATCCGGTTTGTGAAGGAAATCTAGATGATGTTATAGGTGTGGTATCGCTAAAGGATTTATTTCTCCTTTTTGAAAAGGATAACGTAGATCTCAAATCCATCCTAAAGGAACCTACGTTTTTCATAGAACATACATCGGCCTATAAAGCATTGGAACAATTTAAGGCCAGTAAGAACCATTATGCGCTGGTAACGGATGAATACGGGGTTATTCAGGGGGTTATTACCCTTAACGATATTCTGGAATCGCTTGTAGGGGATGCTTCTGAATTTTATGAGGAAGAATTTAAACTGGAAGAAATTGAAGACGGAAAATGGATTGTAGACGGTTTTTACCCGCTGCACGACCTGCTTTCGTATTTTGAACTGGACGAATTAATGCCCGACTATGATGTTACGACGGTAAGCGGACTGGTGATGAAGGAACTGTCGTACATACCAAAGACTGGTGAAAAATTAATATGGAACAAAATGGAATTTGAAGTGCTGGCTTCAAATGGAGTAAAAATAGATAAAATAGGCATCAGCCTGTTAAAAGACTAAAGACAATGACAGAAGGAAATTTTGTAGACTACGTAAAGATATATGTTGCTTCGGGAAAAGGAGGTAAGGGATCGTCGCATCTGCACCGTGAAAAATTTATTGAAAAGGGAGGTCCTGACGGTGGTGACGGAGGTCGCGGAGGACACGTGATTATCCGCGGGAATGAAAGTTTGTGGACCTTACACCACCTGCGTTTTGAACGTCATATCAAAGCAGGTCACGGTGGAGACGGCGGAAGTTCCCGCAGTACAGGTAGTGACGGAGACGACCGTTATATCGATGTTCCATTGGGAACTGTTGTAAAGGATAAGGAAACAGGTGAACTTATATTTGAAATTACCGAAAACGGGGAAGAAAGAATTCTGGCAAAAGGAGGAAAAGGAGGCTTGGGGAACTGGCATTTCCGTTCTTCTACGAACCAGACGCCGCGTTATGCACAACCGGGTATTCCCGGAGAAGAACTCGATATTATTCTGGAATTGAAAGTACTGGCCGATGTGGGGCTTGTAGGTTTTCCGAATGCGGGAAAATCTACCCTGCTTTCTGTTTTAACCTCTGCGAAACCTAAGATCGGGGATTATCCGTTTACAACGCTGAAACCTAATTTGGGAATCGTTGAATACCGCGATTTTAAATCGTTTGTAATTGCCGATATTCCGGGAATCATTGAAGGTGCAGCGGAAGGAAAAGGCCTGGGACATTATTTCCTCAGACATATAGAACGGAATTCTACCTTATTGTTCCTTATCCCGGCCGATGCCGACGATATTAAAAAAGAATATGAAATCCTGCTAGACGAATTGAGAAGGTATAATCCTGAAATGCTCGACAAGGACCGCCTTATTGCCATTTCGAAATGCGATATGCTGGATGAAGAGTTAAAAGCTGAATTGAAACAACAGCTTGATAAAGAACTTGAAGGACTGCCTTACCTGTTTATTTCGTCTGTTGCACAGCAGGGACTAACCGAACTCAAAGACAAATTGTGGCAGATGCTTCAATAAATAAAAAAGAGCCGTTTTAAAACGGCTCTTTTTTATTAAAAATTATAATCTCTTGTAAAATCGGATCCGTCACCCTTTAAGGTTCCGGATTCATTTACTTTTACTTCACCGTTCACCTCTATCTTAAAAGCGTATTTCAGATCCATGTCGAAATTGATGAGTTGTACGCCCAAGGAAGCCATACGCAAAGGTTGTACTGATTCTACAACGTAGGTATGTGTTCCGCCTTTGAATTCGTTTCTGCCTAAACTTATTCCCTGTTCGCCGGTTCTTGGCGTGTTGTTTACCTTCCACATGGTTTCCTGCTGTGTACTGCTGCCTCCGACAATAACGAAGGAAATAAAGTCAGTTTCGTCAATTGGTTCGTCCACGGTAAGGGTATACTTGTAGTTCTTGTTGCCGTTACCCGGTCCTGTAGGATCTCCTCCGTCGTCATCCCCGCATGAAACAAATACGGTGCTTACCGCGGCAAGTGCGAAAAATGCCGCGTGTCTTAAATTTAATTTTTTCATAGCTAATAAAATTTATAGTTGTAAAGATAGAAAAAACCCGTAAAATCCAAAATGAAAAAAACGGTGTTTTTTACTGCAGATTGGGTATCCGTAAAACCTGTCCCGGATAAATTTTGTCAGGATGCTCCAGCATAGGCCGGTTCGCCTCAAAAATTTCCGGATACCTGCCCGCATCGTTATAGAAATCCCGGGCAATTTTTGAAAGTGTATCGCCCTGCTGTACGGTATAAAATTTTGCCTGCGGTGATGGAGATGTCACAGTCATAAGGTTGTCGACCTGGTCTACGCCTTCCACATTTCCGATGACCAGTACAATTTTTTCGGCATCGGCCTGTGTAATAACTTCCCCTTCCACCTTAACATCGTCGTCTGTTACAGAAAGTTTAATCCTGTTATAAGCAAGTCCAAGCTGTTTGATGTGATCAAGCAGCGCCTGCGCCTGCAAACCGCTTTTTTCTTCTACAGGAGCTTCCTGCTCCCGGGAGCCAAAAATTTTGGCGCCTTTTTCTTTGATAAATGAAAATAGTCCCATAGCTTTTTAATTTTAATTTACTTAAATATAACGAAAAATAACCGCCCGGCTGTTACATTTTTATTAAATGATCAGGGCTATTATAAAAAATGGTTATCTTCGCAATACGAAAATAATCATCACAATAATGAAAAAATTAAGCTTAGTTCTTTCCTTGTTTTTGCTGATGCTGCCTTTAGGTGCGTTTGCAGATGAGGGAATGTGGTTTTTAATGCACATTGAGCGTTTAAATTACCGCGACATGCAGAAAATGGGGTTACAGTTGACTCCCGATGAAATCTACAGCATCAACAATCATTCTTTGAAAGATGCCATTGTTCAGTTTGACGGAGGCTGTACTGCCGAAATTATCTCCGACCAGGGACTTGTTCTTACAAATCACCACTGTGGATATGACAAGATTGCAGAACTTTCTACTCCTCAGGACGACATCCTGACCAACGGTTTCTGGGCCAGAACGAAAGCGGAAGAGCGCAAACCTAAAGACATTTCTGTTCGCTTCTTTGTTCGTATGGACGATGTTTCCAAACGTATCTTAGGTGTGGTTAATAAAAATATGACCGAAGCAGAACGTGAAAAAGCCATTAACCAGGAAATTGCGAAAATTGAAAAAGAAAACAGTGAAGGGGGAAAATATACCGTTTCTGTTCGTTCGTTCTTCCAGGGTAACGAGTATTACTATTTTGTTTACCAGGATTATACTGACGTTCGTTTGGTAGGAACACCGCCGGCTTCAATCGGGAAATTCGGTGGGGATACGGATAACTGGGAATGGCCGCGTCATACAGGTGACTTTTCAATGTTCCGCGTTTACGGGGATGCAAACGGAAACCCTGCTGCTTATTCACCAAATAACGTTCCTTTAAAACCCAAACATTTCCTTCCGGTTAACATACAGGGAATAAAGCCTGGAGATTTCTCAATGATCATGGGATATCCTGGTAGAACCAACCGCTGGATGCCTGCGGAAGGAATCCAACAGAATATAGGCTATGCTTACCCTGCATGGGTGGAAGGTTCCCGCTTAGGACTTGACGTTATGAAAAAATACATGGATCAGAGCGACGAAGTACGTCTGGCCTATGCAAGTAAATATGCCGGTGTGGCCAACTACTGGAAAAACCGTCAGGGAATGATCGATGCCTTAACGGCTCAGAAAACTGCTGAAACCAAACGTAAAAATGAGGCCGATTTTAATAAATGGGCCAACAAAAAAAACAATAAAGAAGAGTACGGTAATGTAATCGCAGATATCAATGCGTACTATGCTGCTACAAACGAAAAGGCCCGTCATGACAACTACTTGATGACGATCTTACGTACGTCTAACCTGGCTGCACTTCCTTACAGCTTTGGGCGTGCTTTAATCCAGTACGCAAATGAAAACGAGGCGAAGCGCAAAGAAATGCTTCCGATGCTGGAAGAGGCTATCAATGATACGTATAAGGAATTTTACGGTCCGTTAGAGGCTGAAATGCTTGCGCGTCAGCTGAACCTTTACGCAACGAAGTCAGCAGGATATGATATTGCACCTTATGTAAAAGAAATCGGCGCAAAAACAAACTACGATTATTCAGGTATCGTAAACAAGGCTTTTGCTGGAAGTATTTTCTCTTCAAAAGATCTTTTAATGAAGTATCTGAAAAATCCGGATAAGTCCATGATCGAAAACGATGAACTTTATAAGATATCTGCGGATTTACTTACGAAATACCGCGAGCAACCGGCCAGTATTGCACCGTTACAGGAAAAATATGCCAGTGCGTTCCGCAAACTTGTAGACGGTCTTCGCAAAGCAAACCCTAAAACGAAATATTACCCTGATGCGAATTCCACTTTGCGTTTAACATACGGAAAGGTAATTGACCTTCCGCTCGGAAACAAAGTGAACGATGCAAAAGCTAACTGGTACACTACTTTAGACGGTACCATTGCAAAGCATAAAAAAGGAGATGAAGAGTTTGAAAACCCTCAACGTCTGATTGATCTTTACAATGCAAAAGATTACGGACAGTATAAAGACAAAGACGGATCTTTACACGTTAATTTCCTTACAGATCACGATATTACAGGAGGTAATTCTGGTTCACCTGTATTAAACGGTAAAGGAGAACTTATTGGTCTGGCTTTTGACGGTAATATTGAAGCAATGGCAGGTGACGTGATCTTTGATCCAAAGTTACAGCGTACCATTAACGTAGATATCCGTTACGTACTGTTTATCATCGATAAATATGCCGGTGCAACCAACCTTATCGACGAGATGAAAATTATTAAGTAATATATTTTAGTACTATAATCAAAACCCCGGGTGTTCACATCCGGGGTTTTTTGTTCAGTTTTTTGTGTCTGATAAATCTTATCAAATTCCCCAATAATAGCCATCACGGATTGTGGCTCTTTTTGTATTTTTGAGGTATGAAAAAGTGGGTTGCTGTTTTATTGGTTCTGCTCTTTGCTTCCTGTGAAGGAAAGAAAGAAAAAATGGAGATTTCCTTTTATTACTGGCGTACGGTATTTGAACTTACACCGTTGGAGAAGCTGTATATTGACGAACTGGAAGTCCAACGGCTGTATGTCCGCTACTTTGATGTAGGGCTTTACGAACAGCAGCCCGTACCCGTTGCACCGGTTGTTTTCAATGAGCGCCCTAAACTTAAAATCATACCGGTAGTTTATATTAAGAATGAGGTGTTCTTGCGTAATATAAATACGGACAGCCTGGCAGGGAAGATTTCTGCTTATATAAAGCAGATCAACGATAAGGCCGGTATTGTCACGGATGAAATCCAGTTTGATTGTGACTGGAGCCTTGAATCAAAGAATAATTATTTCCAGTTTATCCGCGATTTTAAAAAAAGGCATCCCAGGTTATCGGCAACCATCAGGCTCCATCAGGTGAAATACCCGAAAAAAACCGGTATTCCGGATGTTGAAGAAGGGGTGTTGATGTACTATAACATGGGGGTGATTGGCGCTTCCGGTGAAAATTCCATATACGACGAGAAAATAGCACACCGTTACATTGCTTCGTTACGCAATTATAGTTTACCTTTAAGTATCGCATTACCTGTTTTCAGTTGGGGTGTCCACATCAGAAACCATCAGGTTACCAATCTTATAGGAGGGCTAAGGCATAAAGACCTTTCGGGAGATGGCTTTGAAAGAACAGGAAAGAACCGTTACCGGGTAAAGGAAGATCAATTGTTTAAGGGAAGGTATCTTGCAAAAAACGACGAGATAAAAATAGAAGAAGCTTCGGCCGACCAGTTAAAGAAAATGGTCCGAGATATTGAGAAAAACAGTAAGGAACGGCCTAAAACACTCATTTTTTACGATTTAAATGAAAGTAATTTAACCTCTTATGAAAAAGAATTTTTTAAAACTGCTGGCTATTGGTAGTATTACCGCAAGTCTTGCTTACGGGGTGTACGCTTACGGATGTGCCGGTGATTGGTGGGGATCGGGATATACATCCATGTTTTCGCCGGAAATAACGGTAAACAACAAAGATTATGAGCCGTTTTTCTATGATGATTATACCACTTTTTACAATGGATTCAGTATTGCTTCTACAACCGATCTGTTCCAGGAGGAAACTGTTTCGGACTGGACGGCATACCTGAAAAAATACAAACCGGAAGCAGTAACCTATTTCCTTTATGATAAGGACCTTGGTAAAATTCTTTCGGAGGTGTCAAAGGCTAAAAATGTTGAAGCGGAGTTTAAAAAGCAGAAGTTTAAGTACTCGCTTGACATGAACGACGAAAGAACGCAGAAATTCATACTGTTTACTATGATTTCAAGGGGGATTGAAACCTATTCGAACCAAACGTATGATTACTGGGACTATGACAACAGAACAAAACTTTCTGCTGACAAGGATTTCACAACCAAGGTGGAAAACCTTTACCGTAAAGATATTGCACAGAAAGACAGCTTCTTTAAAAACCGCGTGTGGTTTCAGGTGCTGCGTGCGAAATTTTATTCAAAGGATAAAGGATCTTCCATCGCCTTTTTTGAAGAAACAGCTAAGGAACAACCAAAGAACAGTTTGTACTACCGGGGGCTTAGTTATGTTGCAGGTGCCTATAAGGGAATGAAGAACTATGAAAAGTCAAACGCTTTGTTCGCACAGATATTTGACGAATTCAAGCCTTTGATGCCGGCAGCTCTTTTTGATTATAAACCTTTGGGCAATAATGAACTTGACCAATTGCTGAAGTCTGCATCTACGCCAGGAACAAAAGAAGCAGTGCTGGCATTACAGGGATACTACACGAACGGGTTTGATGCTATGAAGGGGCTGTATGACCTGAATCCGTCTTCGCGTCATCTGGATTTTCTTTTATCGCGTTGGGTTAACATCAACGAACAGAGTATCAACACCTATACCGAATATGAAAAGCTCGATGTTGACGCCAAAAAAATCAGAAAAGACCTTAAATCAAAGGTAGATGCTGCAGAATTAAAATGGATCAACGAGGTAGCCGATGCTCAGAAAGTATCCAACCCGTATATATGGAAGGCAACGGCGGCTTATTTCAATACCTTTGCAGGAGAGTATAAAAAGTCTGATGCGCAGTTGCAGGCAGCTGCCCAGCTTTCCAAAAATGCCATGCAGAAAGATCAGATACGCAGCTTAAGCCTGCTGAACAAGCTTCTTGCAACTGATAAAATGAACAAAAACAGTGAAGAGAAGCTCGTGGCAGATGTTAACTGGCTGTTTAACGATGCTTCCAACAGGGACTATGATCCGTATGAATCCGATAAGCGCATCAATTACCTGCAAACCTTTACCAAAAAATATGTGAGCGCGCTGTATAAAAAACAAGGAGATGAGTTAATGTCCGAACTTACATATCCTGTTAAAGGTTTTTATAAGGATCCGAAGCAAAGCGCTGCTATGGAAAAACTTTTGCTTACCAATAACAGGTCGGCCTGGCAGAATGCTTTTGTGGAAATTTATCCTTACAAACTGGCCGATATCTATGAAAGCAGGGGAATTTACCTGTTCTACCAGGATAAGATAGACGAGGCTATAACGGAATTTGAAAAGATTACCCCGTTTGAAAGCCGTGAGTACAACTGGGAACAAAATAAATATGAAACCAGAATGGTGGATTATAAAGCGGCCGAACTGCCCGGGAATCCGTTTAACGGCAAAATTAAGGACTGCAACGACTGTGACCATATGGCAAAACAGTCGGTGAAATATTCTCAAATGAATTTCCTTCTGAAAATAAAGGAAATGAAGCAGAAAATAGCTGCAGGTGAAGATGTTTACAACAATGCCCTATTGGTTGGAAATGCTTTTTACAATGCCTCTTATTTCGGTAATGCCCGTGCTTTTTATTATAACAGCATTATCAACGAATACGGGAACGGTATTTCGGATCAGCACGCCAAAATGCTGTACGGCATGGACCAGGTGAAGAAATACTATACGATGGCTCAGAAAGCAGCTTCAACAAATGAAGAAAAAGCCAAAATGGCTTATATGCTGGCTAAAGTGGAACGAAACGAGTTTTATTACCGGCAGTATTTCTCTACTACCACTTACTGGGGGTATCCTGATGGACCGGTGATTCAGAAATGGCAGGGATTCCAGGATCTGAAACAGCATTATGCCGATACGCGTTATTATCATGACGTGATTGCGGAATGCGGTTATTTCAGAAAATATCTGGGGCTTCAGTAAGCAATAAAAATAATAAACAAAACTACGGAATATCGTGCGTCGATTTTCGTAGTTTTGTGTTTTAAAAAAGATACAGATGCGCGTACATTTTATTGCTATTGGCGGAAGTGCCATGCACAATTTAGCTTTGGCACTACACGATAAAGGAGATCAGATTACGGGGAGCGACGATGCTGTTTTTGAACCGTCGAAATCGAGGTTGCATGCAAAGGGACTGCTTCCTGCAGAAGAAGGATGGTTTCCAGACCTTATAACTCCTGAACTGGACGCCGTTATTGTGGGAATGCACGCCAAACCCGATAATCCTGAATTGCTGAAGGCCCAGCAGCTTGGACTTACCATTTATTCGTATCCCGAATTTATTTATGAGCATTCAAAGAACAAGACCCGTGTTGTCATAGGCGGATCGCATGGTAAAACAACGATTACTTCCATGATACTGCATGTGATGAACTATCATAATGTTGCAGTGGATTTCCTCGTAGGAGCGCAGCTTGAAGGTTTTACCAATATGGTTCATCTGACCAGTGAAAACGATTTTATGGTTATCGAAGGAGACGAATATTTATCGTCGCCGACAGACCTGCGTCCGAAATTTCATCTCTACCAGCCCAACATAGCACTTATAAGCGGTATTGCATGGGATCATATCAATGTTTTTCCGACGTTTGAAAACTATGTAGAGCAGTTTAAGATTTTTATAGATAAAATCACGAATGGCGGGATCCTCGTTTATAACGAAGATGATGCTATTGTGAAGCAGATTGCGGAAGAGTCTGACAGGCCTATCAGGAAAATGCCTTATTCTTTACCGGATTATTCTATTGAGAACGGCATTACCTATCTTGAAACTCCCGACGGCCCGATGCCCATAGAAGTCTTCGGGGCACATAACCTCAGCAACCTCGCAGGAGCCAAATGGATATGCCAGAATATGGGAATTGATGAAGCGGAATTTTATGAAGCCATTGCCTCGTTCAAAGGTGCTGCGAAAAGACTCGAAAAAATAGGTGAAACTCCAACGGCAGTTGCCTATAAGGATTTTGCCCATTCACCAAGCAAGGTAAAGGCTACGACAGATGCTGTTAAAAAGCAATACCCCGGCAGAAAGCTTATTGCATGTCTGGAGCTGCATACTTACAGCAGTCTCAATGCAGATTTCCTGTCACAATACGAAGGAGCTCTTGACGCGGCTGATGTTGCGGTTGTTTTTTATTCACCCGATGCCGTAGCAATCAAAAAACTTACGGAAATTGGAAAGGAACAGATAGAACATGCGTTTAACCGTGAAAACCTTATTGTTTATACAAATCCCGAAGAATTCAAATCGTTTCTGGTGGTACAGGATTTTACCGATTCAGTATTGCTTTTAATGAGTTCCGGGAATTACGGAGGACTTGATTTTGAAGAAATCCAGCATATAATTGAATAAAAAGGAGGTCTAAGCGGCCTCCTTTTTATTCATAAAAACACACAGTAATCACAGGTAAAAAAAGTACTTTTTATTTTCTTCTTCAACTTTATAGGCTGTCTGTGCTTCCTCAATCCCCTTAAGATCGTTTAATACAATGGGTGAAAGAGAATACCAGTGATCTTTTAAATTGGAATGGAAATCTTCCGAGATGAGAATGCCGGCATTGTATTCCTTGCAGTTTTTTTGCAGGCGCGATCCCAGGTTAAGGACGTTGCCGTGGTAAGCAATTTCCTTTTTGTAATCGCCTACAAGTGCAGCAGATACTTTGCCGCTGTGAATGGCACAACGGAAACGCGGTAACATACCATATTTTTCCATATAAAACGGTTTCTTTTGCTCCAGCAGGTCCCTGTAAGAGAAATAGAGGGCGATGCATTTACCGTAGTCAAAATTTTTAGATACCTTCCATGTAATGACAGCTTCATCGCCTACGAACTGGTAAATTTCGGCACCGTGCATTAAAGTAATATCCGACAGGTCCCAGAAACAGTCCTGTATGTATCTGCTGAAATTAAGATGCCCCATCTTATGAGCTGTAGGGGTTGAGTCTTCAAGGTCGAGAAACAGGAATACCCGTTCTTCTTCTTTCGGATTCCGGTAGGTGTTTTTTAAGATGTTGATAAAGTATTTACGACCCAGGTTCCTTCTTAACAGCATAATAAGACTCACAAGCGTTTCGGTTACAAAAGCATAAAGCAGGATATTGATCGTTGCCGGCTGTCTGAATATAAGGAGTACGAGCTCCCGGTTTATAACAAAACCGTGCATACACAACAGCATAAAGTAAATAGAATACGACAGCATACAGAACACAGTTACCCTGAACAGTATGTTATAGAACAGTTTTTGTGTACGTTCTATATAAGGATAAACAAAAATGTGCAATATACCCATGACAAGGCCAAAGGAAAGACCGATGAATAATGCTGTTCTGTACATCCAGTTTTTGGTCATTTCCTGTTGAAGTTTATAAATGTCACTGAGGTAGCTTTCAGGAATGTCGTTGAATTTTATATAGATAAAAAACAGCGTAACAAAGATCCAGATGCTCATAATGTAAAACACCTGTCTGATATTGTATGCAAGATTGTTGCATATCTTGCCCTTAAGCCAACTGCTGAAATTTTCCATCATAATACTGAGGCTATTCCAGTTCTTCACAATAAAAACCGCAATGATCGAGCAGAACGATAACATCGTTTGCATGAAACTCCCGGCCTTCGATACGAAGGATTTTATCGCAGTCTTCCAGGTCAAAATTGATCTTGAATCCCGGGTATTTTTGTTGTAATACATTTTCTAAAAGATGGGTTTCATCCTTTGAATGATTGACGTTGGTTTTAAAAATCTTTATCATGTCCATATTACGTATCATTATTTTAATCGGCGGATATTCGATTCAAAAAAGCTGAATAAGAATATTCTGTTATAATATTCGCTGAGTTTGTGTTCTTTTATAAAATCGGTGAATTTTTTAAGGTGTGCATTCAAAGTTTCTTCCACAAAAACAAACCAGAATTCTTCAATGTTTATCTGTTCCCTGAAAAAGTCGGATGAAAATGGTGTGTATAAAGAAGGATGAAAGGAATTTTTCCTTAATTTGGAAAGGTCGCAAAATAAGATGCCGGCCTTTATTCCATCGTAATCCACAATATTTATTTCATATTGAACACAGTCAAGAAGGGTAAGTTTTGCGCTGTAACAGTCGGTAAAATGGCTGGAATCGGCGATTTGCACCATTTTGTCCCTTTTTTCATCCTTGTTGAGTCCGGGATCTATCCTGTCCAAAAATTTCTGGAAATTCTCGATGTTCATAAAACTGGTTTGTTTACGGTACAAAGAAATCACTTAGGTATGACGCAATTTGTCTTTTTAGATGAAATGCCCGGTTTATTATACGAAATTCCTCGAACATGCAGGTTGCTATAATAAATAGCGCAATTTGTATAATAAGGTAAAACCAATTTAAAAGTTGTTTTAACTTTGTCGTCTAATTATTTGATGATTTTATGACTGCAGACTGTCAGGATTTTAGAGATAAGAAGGTACTTGACTTTTTAATAGAAAAGCGGTACCGGCTAAAACGGCATCTCTTGTTTCTTACGGTATTTTTCCTGATGTTGTACGGCGGGGATTTTACTGATACGTATGGAAGGCCCTACGGATATTATGTCGCCGCAATTATCTATGTGGTATTTGTAGCAATGTTTTATGTGAATATGTACGTGCTGGTTCCCGTTTTCCTGTTTCGCTCTAAATATGTTCCCTATACGGTGTTCCTACTGCTGCTCGCAGTATCGGGAGTTGAGATTCTGAGTTATCTGCATCAGAATTATTTCGATGCCCAGAAACTCGTACATCATGAAATAGAACCCCGTAAAGCGGATTTCTACGGTGTCATTGTTATCTGTGCTTCGCTTATTTCCGTTTCAACAACAATTAAACTGTTGCAGCGCTGGCTGAAAGATAACGAACGCATCGCCGAGCTCAAGAACATTACCTTTGCTATGGAGCTCAACGAGCTCAAAAACCAGATAAGCCCGCACTTCCTGTTTAATATGCTTAACAATGTGAAAGCGCTCATACGGACAAATCCCAAAATGGCCAACACGGTAATTATACGGCTTTCAGAATTTTTGAGATACCAGCTGTATGAAAGTAACGGGGAAAAAACGATTTTAGCTTCGGAAATGGATTTCTTATCTAATTTTCTTAACCTGGAGAAGATCAGAAAAGATAATTTCAGGGTGGAAATTGAAAATAACCTTGACAGGAATACCCTGAACAATACCTTTATTCCTCCCGGACTATTTACTGTTTTCATAGAAAATGCCATTAAACACAGCGTGGACCCGGAAGGGGAGGAAACCTATGTTAAAATAAGAATCCGTATCGATGACGAGCGGCTTTCGTTCCTGTGTGTTAATTCCAAAAGTGAAGCGCATCACTTTCTTTCAAAAAACAAAAGTAACGGTCTGGGGCTTACCAATATAAAAAGACGTCTTGAACTTTTGTATAATGATGCTTACAGCCTCGACATCTGTTCTGAGAAAAAAGAATACAGCGTTAACCTAACCATTCCTTTATGAATTGTATTATAATTGATGATGAGCCCCTGGCAAGGGAAGAATTACAGGCACTTCTGGAAGAGATATCCGATATAGAGATCCTTGCGAAGTTTTCGAATGCGGTAAAAGCACTTGAATTTCTGAAGGAACATAGGGTAGACCTTATTTTTCTGGATATAGAGATGCCCCTGATGAAAGGCCTGGAATTTGCACAGCTGGTGCCGGAACAGACACTTATTATTTTTACGACCGCATATCCGCAATATGCATTGAAAAGCTATGAACTCGACGCTATTGATTACCTGCTGAAGCCGGTGGATATAAACCGTCTGGAAAAAGCAGTGAAAAAGGCAGTCCTTTACCGCGAACTGCTATCTGAAAAAAAGAACACCATAGAATCGAATACGCAGGATTTCCTGTTTATAAAGGCCGACCGCCGTTACCATAAAATTTATTTTAAAGATGTATGGTTTGTTGAAGGACTCAAGGATTACGTCATTATCCATACGAGAAATCAAAAGCTTATTACAGCCATGAACTTAAAGAGCATGCACCAGAAACTTCCGGCCGAAGATTTTATGCGTGTAAGCAAATCGTATGTTGTAAACCTGGAATACATCGATTCGTTCGACAACCACACCTTATACATTAACGAAGCGGAAATTCCGTTGGGTGAAGTTTATAAAAAGGAATTTTTCGAAAAGTATTCGGGAGGTACTTTGCGATCGGAATCCTAGTTATAAGAACAGGTCATAAAAACGCCTTTTAGACGCTTTATGTCATTTTAGACGGTATTCTTTAATTCCCCTGAAGGTCATTCTGTAGGCTACTCCCAGTTCTGCCATTACACCGCTGGCTTCTCTGTGCGAAAACTGTAGGTAATGTATCCCGAAACTCAGATTGAGATTATGGCTGAGCAAAGAAGGGGAGCCATAATAGTAAAGAGGTTTCTCCGTGCCGAGCATGATAGGGTAATTAAAAACAGCCCCGGGGCTCCATCCTTTAAACTGTGTCCACCCTTTATCCCGGGTGTCATATCGTTCGGTTACGTTCTGAACGGCGTAGTTTGCTTCTGCCTGTATATTGAATTTGCCGAACCATTTGCCGAAAATAATTCCGAGTAGAGCGGTACTTCTCGAAGAAAGCTGTTCCCTGTCAGTATATAAAGAATAATCCCTCTTTTTTTGATTAAAATAGGTACTGAGATTCAACCCGTAGATGTAGTTTTTATGGTCGGTAAACGTCATGTTTATTTTCATACCGGCGCCCAATTTTGAATATTTTGCCGGAGAACCTGTAAACTGATTTGTTAACAGGCCTATTACGATATCTGAACCGAAATTTGCTTTTTCGATATACTCAAAATCTTCCAGGCGAATCTGATGGAATAAGGATTGTTGATAAGGATTCAGGGATACGGAAATAAGTTTTTTGGAAGGATAGGTCAACTCCAGAAAAAAGATAGAGGATTCAGGAATTCCATTGTGAATTCTTGGGTTGAACTTCCCAACCTGTTGTGATTTTATTTTTAAACTATCCAGAATTGATTCGTCCTGTATGCCGTTTATTTTATATAGTTCCGGATTGCCGCTTTTATCTATTTTAAATAGGAGTTCCAGTTCCTTGTCATTCAACATTTTTCGTTGCTCTTTCGAAAAGTCAATGCTGTAATATACCAAAGCCAAATCGGTTATTCCATTCTTAGGTGATACCTCCTGGTTCCGTATTTCGGTTTCCTGTGCTTGTGCAAATATAAATGTTGTGAGCAGAAGATAGCATGTTAGAATTGTCTTCATAAAGGAGTCAGCCGTTTTTTTAACAGCTGCAAAAGTAGTAAAACCGTTGGTTTAATGATGTTCTTTAAACGGGTAGTTCCTAAAGTTTTTTTTATTACGGTATAGTTTTTTTTGTATTATTTGTTGATTATCATTAACTTATGTTAAAAATAACACCGTATGAAAACTCAAAAAATCCCGATGAGCGAATGGTCTGCCGATGACAAACCACGCGAAAAACTCATGTATAAAGGTAAACAGGTGCTTTCCGATGCCGAATTACTGGCAATATTAATTGGTACCGGAAACAAGAGTGAAAGCGCCCTTGAGGTATGCCAGAAAATTCTGAAGCAGAACAACCATCAGCTCACCCTGCTTTTAAGGCAGAGTATTCACCAGCTCATGCAGTTTAAAGGAATAGGGCAGGCCAAAGCCATCACAATAGTGGCTGCCCTGGAACTGGCCAAGCGGCTGCAGCTTTCCGTAACGAAAGAAGTCACCAAAATCACCTGTTCACGGGATGTGTTTAAGCTTATGCATCCTATTATAGGTGATCTGCCGCATGAAGAGTTCTGGTTTCTGCTGCTCAACAACAGTAATAAAATCATATACCGGCTTCAATTGAGTAAAGGCGGGCTTACGCAGACTATTGTGGATATACGAATGCTGTTTAAAACAGCTCTGGAACATCTTGCTACTTCTCTTATACTCATGCATAATCATCCTTCGGGACAGCCGAATCCGAGTGCGGCCGATATTGCAATTACCGATAAGATCAAAGAGGCAGGAAACACCATCGATATAAAGTTGCTGGACCACGTTATCATTACCCAGGACGGATATTTCAGTTTTGCCGACGAAGGGATTTTATAAATGTGTTAAAACCGTTTTAATTTCAAATTACCTCCAGGAGCTTTACGCAAATTAATTAGTATCTTGCGTAGCGTTTTAAAACGAATAAAATGATTAAAACCCAAAGTGTTACTTTTTCGTATTCAGATACACAGCAATTCCGGTTTCCGGATATTTTTTGCCCGGACGGCGAAACACTCCTGATTACTGGAAATTCGGGAACAGGAAAAACAACCCTTTTACACCTTTTGGGCGGCTTGTTGCCCCCGGATGACGGGGAAATTTTTATAAATAATGAAGATATCCGTCATTTAAAAGCTTCCAGACTTGATCATTTCAGAGGGAAATCTATAGGAATGGTGTTGCAAAAGTCTTTTTTTATTGAATCGCTTTCGGTTTTGGAAAACGTAGTACTGGCTTCATGGATCAGTACAAAAAAGAAGGCAAAAGATAAAGCACTTGCTATTTTGGACAATCTGGGTTTAAAAGAGCATACAGACAAGCTTCCGAGCCAGCTGAGTATTGGTCAGCAGCAACGTGTAAACATTGCGCGTGCCCTCATCAATAATCCATCCGTTATACTGGCGGATGAACCTACTTCAAGTCTCGATGATGAGAATGCAATGATTGTAGCGCGTTTGTTGAGTGAACTGGCCGAAGAATACCGTTCGTCGCTCGTAATTGTAACACACGATCAGCGTTTGAAGCAGGTTTTTAACCGTCAAATTTCTCTGTTATGATAGGAAGGATAGCCTGGAAAAATACGTGGTATAAGCCCCTGAATACTTTTTTAAGTATCATACTGCTTACTGCTTCTGTTTCTATTATTTCAATTTTGATCTTACTTCAGAAACAGTTTGAAGAAAAATTTTCATCGTCCATGGATAATATCGATCTCGTGCTTGGGGCCAAGGGAAGTCCTTTGCAGCTCATTCTTTCATCGGTATACCAGATGGATGCCCCTCCGGGAAATATTTCTTATGCGGATGCTGAGGTCTGGATGAATAAACCCGCTGTTGAAAGTGCCGTTCCATTAGCTTATGGGGATAATTATCTTGGATATAAAATTGTGGGGACTACAGATACCTATTTGAGACATTTTAAACTTACCCTAAGGGAAGGTAAAACTTTCTCCTCGGATTTTGAGGTTGTGGTCGGTGCGGGAATTGCAGATAAGATCGGGCTCAAAATCGGCGATACTTTTTTTGGTACGCATGGTGATGCAGAGGAGGGAGAAGTCCACGACCATCATGCCTATAAGGTTGTTGGTATACTGTCTCCATCGGGCAAAATAGCAGACCAGCTCATTCTGAGTAATATTGAATCGGTATGGCACATGCACGAACATGAACATACGGAAGAATCTGATGCGCTTGGACATGCTGCTGACGGTGCTGGTCATGAAGGAAAAGAAATTACGGCCGTTTTATTAAAATTGCGTAACAATATGGCTAAAGTGATGTGGCAGAGAGTGATTCCGCAAAACACGGAAATGCAGGCTGCATCTCCCATTCTGGAAATAAACCGTTTGTTTGCATTGTTCGGGGTCGGCATTACGGCTTTAAAATATCTGGCATACGGTATTATGCTCATATCCGGTATAAGTATTTTTGTAGCTTTGTACAATACGCTTAAAGAACGTAAATACGAATTTGCCCTTTTAAGAATTACCGGTGCTTCGAAAATACAGCTGTTGTGGCTGGTATTGCTTGAAAGCATATTCCTGTGTTCAACAGGGTTTATTCTTGGTATTATTTTTGGTAGAATCGGATTGTATTTTATTTCGGTTTCGTCTCAGGAAGAATTTAAAATGGCGTTCAACCCGTTTGACTTTCTCTGGAAGGAAGAAGGAAGCCTGTTACTGGCTACGCTGCTTGTAGGTATTGTTGCGGCAGTTATACCGGCTTTAAAAGCTTATTCATTAAACATATCTAAAACATTGGCAGATGCTTAAAAAAATCGTCATTGCACTTTATATCGGAACGGCAGCTTTTCTTATGAGTTTTGCTCCTGCAGTATCTTATAGTTCCGAAAAACGGGAATTTCAGAAACCTACGGAAGTAACCTGGAAACTGTTGGGCCAGATTGATTTTGTTAAAAAGAAAAACCCGCATTACGGAGAAGTGATGTACCCCATGATCAACGGTACTCTGAAAGCGCTCCAGGGCAAAAAAATTAAAGCTACGGGGTTCATCGTTCCTATTGACAGCAAATCCTATGCACTGAGTAAGAATGTATTTGCACAATGCTTTTTCTGCGGGAATGCCGGGCCGGAAACCATTATGGGCATCAAATTTAAAGGTGCTACACCGCGTTTGAAAACAGATACCTACGTAACCATGGAAGGGACATTCCGCTACAATGCAGATGATATTGACGACTGGATTTATCATATAGAAAATGCAGTTATAACACAACAGAAATAATGATTTTTAAAGAAAAAATTACCGATCTTTTTTTTGATCTTGACCATACGATCTATGATTTTGATAAAAACTCGAAACTCACGTTTCATGCGGTTTTTAATGACCTGAATCTGAACGGGATTGATGATTTTATGGTAAAGTTCAAACCTATAAACGATTATTACTGGGACCGTTATGCGAAGGAGGAAATCACACATGACTTTCTGAGATACGGAAGGCTGAAGGATACTTTTGATGAAATGGCTGTTGCCGTTTCAGATGCACAGATTTACCATATTGCGGATTATTTTATTGAAAACCTGGCACATTACAATCATGTATTTGATGGTGCATATGAAATACTTGATTACCTGAAGCTGCACTACAGGCTGCACATCATTACAAACGGACCTGAAAAAGTACAGGACCTGAAATTAAGAAATACGAAACTTGACCGTTATTTCGAGACGGTAACTAATTCTGAGAAGGCCGGTGTTAAAAAACCGCATCCCGGTATTTTTCACCATGCCCTTCAAAAGGCCCGTGTGAGCCCTTCTAACAGCGTCATGATCGGTGATAATCTTAAGGCCGATGTGGAAGGAGCCTTAAACGTCGGGATGAACGTGATATGGTTTAATGAGTTTAAAAGAGCATCTCACCTCGATATTCCCGAGATACATGAATTACTGGAACTAAAAAATATATTTTAATATGAAAAAGCTATTTTTATTGGCTGCATTTGGTTTCCTTGCTTTAGGAGTACATGCCCAGAGCCTTACTACCGTAAAAAATATTCAGATAAAAGGAATGTATGATTTTCAGGATGAATTCAATGAATACAGGATGAACTCCTTTTTGAAATATAAACTTGAAGAATACGGCTTTACTGTTTATTACGATAAGCAGGCGGTACCGGCTGAAGTGGAAGCCGATCCCTGTAAAGAACTTAAATGTGTCGTAGAACGAGGTAAATCTATGTTTTCGACAAAACTTACAATTAAACTGCTTAATTGTAAAGGGGAAACAGTTTTTATGGCTTATGGCGAAAGCAAAATTAAGAAACGCGATAAATCGTATGTGGATGCCGTGAAAAATGCCCTGGAATATTCGGCATTAAAAAAATTAAATTAATAGAAATGCACTTCAAACGAAGTGCTTTTTTTAGTAATTGTATTTTCCATGCCATCTCTGATGCAGAAAATCTTTTGTCTGTTTTTCACGTGCATTTTCACCGGGTTCATAGAACGCCGTATTTTGTAATTCATCGGGCAGGTATTCCTGGTATACAAAATTTCCGGGGTAGTCATGACTGTACTTATAGTCTTCGCCATACCCGAGTTCTTTCATAAGTTTTGTCGGAGCATTGCGCAGGTGAATAGGAATAGACAGATCGCCGGTTTGTTTTACGGCACTCTGTGCTTTTCCTATGGCCATGTAACTTGCGTTGCTTTTTGGAGAAGTGGCCAGGTATATGGCGCACTGGCTTAAAAGGATGCGGCTTTCGGGATATCCGATAACCGATACTGCCTGAAAAATATTGTTGGCCATAATTATCGCAGTAGGATTGGCAAGTCCGATATCTTCCGATGCCGAAATAACAAGACGCCTGGCGATGAACTTAAGATCTTCGCCCCCCTCAATCATTCGTGCCAGCCAGTAAACGGCCCCGTTGGGATCGCTTCCGCGGATGGATTTGATAAAGGCCGAAATAATGTCGTAATGCTGTTCCCCCGTTTTGTCGTAGAGAACCGTATTTTTCTGAACAATCTGCATTACTTTATCGTTCGTTATCTCTACGTCGTTTCCTTCAAGCGAGTTTATGATAAGTTCAAAAGTATTCAACAGTTTGCGGCCGTCGCCTCCAGATACCCTGAACAGGGCTTCGGTTTCTTTAATAACAATGTTTTTTTGTGCAAGATCCTCATCAATCTTTAAAGCGCGGTCAAGCAAACTCTGCAAATCGGCTTTGGTGAAGGCATTCAGTGTGTATACCTGACAACGCGACAGCAGTGCGGGAATAACCTCGAAACTCGGGTTTTCGGTAGTTGCCCCAATAAGTGTTACCCACCCTTTCTCAACAGCAGCAAGCAACGAATCCTGTTGAGATTTGCTGAACCTGTGTATCTCGTCAATAAAAAGTATAGGGTTTTTTGGCGTAAACAGCCCGTTGTTTCCCTTTGCCTTTTCAATCACCTCGCGGATATCCTTAACACCTGCATTAATGGCACTCAAAGCATAAAAAGGGCGCTGGCTCTCCTGCGCAATAATTTCTGCAAGAGTCGTTTTGCCGGTGCCCGGTGGTCCCCAGAAAATCATGGAGGGAATGATTCCTCTTTTGATGTTCTGCGTTAAAATACCTGTTGCGCCAACCAGATGTGTCTGACTGATATAATCTTCCAGTTTCTTGGGGCGTATACGTTCTGCTAAAGGTGCTTTCATAGTGTAAATTTATGAAATACGGAATGACGTTCCAATAATTACTGCCATAATTGCAGTCTTTTTTATTTGGATGTGTTTTTGATGAAGCTGTGTTATGGAGACAGATCAATTAAAATACAGACCGGAAGTATTATGGGTGCCTTTTGCATCGCTTCTGATCATTTGGACGGTATATTATCTGGATTGGAATTATTTTCTCGAATGGAATAATTTTGGAATAATTCCCCGGACTTTGAAAGGGCTCAGAGGTGTTTTCCTGTCGCCTTTCCTCCATGGTTCCATACAGCATTTATGGAACAATACGCTGGCTCTTCTGGTGTTGCTGCCGCTCACCTGTTATTACTATTACAGGAACTGGAAAATACTCATTGCCGGAGGTATAGTGATGTCCGGGTTCGGAACCTGGCTCATCGCTGAAAACGGCGTGCATATCGGTGCAAGCGGGCTCATCTATGTATTGACATCGTATATGTTTTTTACAGGTATCAGAAGTAAACAATACCGGCTTATGGCCATTTCGTTCCTTGTAGTAATTCTTTACGGAGGATCTGTGTGGTATATGTTCCCGCATGTAGAAGACGGTATTTCATGGCAGGGACATCTGGCGGGATTCCTTTCTGGAATTATTCTGTCCTTCCTGCTGCAGAAGCCCCAGTTTGAACCCCAGTATAAATACGACTGGCAGCGACCTGATTATGATGAAACAAAAGACGACTTTATAAGACAGTTTGATGCGAGGGGAAATTTCAGTCCCTTACCGTTATTGCGCAAGGATAAATACGGTTACATCTATAATGATACTTTCCACCGTAAAAACGGATTTCATACAGAACGGCTCGTAATAAGGAAAGGGGCCAAACAGGACAGCGCCGGCTCCGCTATGATCTTTTAATACCTTCGATCCTGTAGTTTCGTATAACAAAATTAAGGGCGGTTTCCAGTACATCGCCCATATTCCTACAATACTTGAACGATTTTTCAAGTGTGAGCTTCTGTAAAGATTTCTTCAGTTCATCGACATGTTTCTCAGGAGCTATTTCATCCATTTTCATAACCGCTATAAGATCGTCAAAACGTTCCTTGTTGGCCAGAACACGGCGCACAATTACAGAACGTACTTCTTTACGGTATTGTTCTACTGATGAAGGAAGCAGTTTTTCGAGTACCATTTTCACTATAAGGTAGTTTTCCTTAAAATATTGCGGCATGTATATTTTGAGGTTTCCTTCATAACACTGCTGGTCAAAATCAATAGGACGTATTCTGTAAACTACCTGGTCGAAGTCATGGGCCGGAATCACTACATAATTATAGGAACGCATATCACCCAGCAAACCTATCATGCAGCGTTCGTTAAATTTTACAAATTCTTTTGATATCTGTGATTTTTCGAGTTCGGTACACTGGGGCAGGTGTTTTTTTATAAAGACGTCTCCCGGGATGCCCAGTATATGTTCTTCTATGAGTGTATCCCTGTAAACCAGGTAATTCATAGGGTAGGGAGACAGCATTTCTTCCAGCTCCAGACCGTAGATCCTGGAAGCATCGGCCTTTTTGATATAGAAATTGGTGTAATTGTCGTTGAGGATGTTCCGGACTTTTATGCGGAAGGGTTTGGAATTGCCAAACGTACAGTAATCGATGGCGTCAACGGTAAGGAAGGGAAGTGTTGCTTCATCCCCGTCGGAATGAAGCAACGTGTATATTTTGTTGAGATTGGCTTCGATTTCCTTATGCTCTGATTCGGAAAAATAGACCCGTAGCCATAATGTATCTGTGCCGTCGGCATCTTCCAATGCCACATAGCCCGAAAAACGCAGCAGGTCGTCGTAGAAAACGCTTGTTTCTGTGGTACGGCTGTACTTATCCAGATAATCCATTAATTCCGGGATGATCGGATAGATGGGTTTGCGGAATTCTATTGTAACGTCTTTCATCCTTCTCTTTTAACGTTTGGGAATACAGATCAGAACGGGTATCGCATGGGATTTTTACAGGCGCTGTCTAACAGCTTCATAAAGGAATGCCCCGCATGCAACAGAAACATTCAGCGACGATATTGTACCGAACATAGGTAATTTTGCTTTTTCATCTACAATCTTTAAGACTGAAGGATTTACACCCTTGTCTTCCGATCCCATGATGATGGCAGTGCCTTTTTTAAAATCGATGTCGTAAATATTGTTATCGGTTTTTTCCGTAGCAGCGACCGTTGAAATACCTGATCCCTGTAAATAGAAAACGGCATCCTTGATATGGTCGACCTTACAGATGGGTATGTTGAATACAGCTCCTGCAGAGGTTTTTACCGTATCGCCGTTTACCGGTGCAGACCCTTGTTTCTGAATGATGATACCGTCGACCCCTGTACATTCAGCTGTGCGGATGATGGCGCCGAAATTACGGGCATCCGACAACTGGTCCAGAATAAGGAACAGCGGGTTTTCCTTTTTTTCGAGTATGCCTTCCACAAGCTGCTCCATTGTTACAAATGCAATGGGTGCAATGGATGCAACCGCCCCCTGGTGGTTGTTGAATTTACTGAGTTTGTTAAGCTTTTCTACCGGAACGTAGGAAAAGTTGATGTTTCTTTTCTTAAGGGTTTTCAGAAGCTCCTGCATTAAATCGCCCTGTGCCTCTTTCTGGATAAATACCTTATCTATTTCTTTACCTGCCTGAATCGCCTCGATCACGGCGCGGATTCCAAATATCTGATGTTCATTTTGCATAAAGCAAAGATATTACTATATTTAATTAAAACTGAACCAATGAAAAAAATACTCCTATATATTTGTGTTGTCTATGGGAAATGTATCTTTTGCGCAACGTATTGTTAGATACGGCCCTGTAACAATAAATAGGTACAGAACATTTCATACTTTATGGTTATCTAAGGACTTACCTTTGTGATTTATCAATCATAATTGGGAAAAACAAGGATTTCTTCTTTTTTCCCGGTTCTGGCTGAAGTCCTGACTTCTTTGAGACAGGTTCCCTTCTCATCAGTTGCTGTGCAGTTTACCAAAATCTCTTCAATTATTTCACCGTTTTTTGCCGTGGTAACGATTTTTGACAGCTTGTTATTATTGTAGTAAAAATGCTGTGTATGAAAAGTGGTGAAATTGTCCACTATCTTTTCAATTGTTCCATCCTTATTGTAATGATAAATACTTTCGTTTTGTTTATATCGCTTTTTCGTATAACAACTGATACGTTCGCGTTGTCGGGGTTTCCAGCGCGTTTTACAGTAATAAGGTTCTTTATCAGGAAAGGTCTCCTCTGTAAACCATAATTTTTTTTCCGATTTCTTCAGAAGTTTACCTGATGGGTCAAAAGTTTTTGATTGTTTTATACGGCCACCTTTTGTAAATGTTATTTCTTTTCTATGAAGAAGCTTTTTCTGATTCCCCGTTACAGTGTATGTTTCTTCTGTCAGGGAGTTTATCCCGTGGGGTAATAACCGGACCTGCGTGTACTTCTTTGTAGCGCACGACTGGCATATTAATAATAATAGTAAAAAGCATACAACTCTCATGACCTTATGATTCGCGATTACTCTAAGGTAAGGATTTTTAAATAAACTTCGGTCAGGAATTATAGAGATGGATTTCCGGTTAAGATCATAAGAAACTGTCTAAAACTGCGTCTTATAACTTAAATGGAAAATAGAGTTCGACAGCTTAAAAGCGGTGCCGGGCTGGACACCGTTGGCATAAATAATATTGAACAGTCCGCCCCCCGTCTGTATTCCGAATCCAAGTCCGAACGAATAAAGAAGGTCCGAAACGTTATCTCCTTTGTAATAAGCGACGTCACTGATGGTGTGCAGGTACATATTGGGAGCGAGCAGGTACCGGACTTCGTTATACAGTCCCGACTGTGTTTTGGCGAGTAAGGAATTTTCTTTAAAGCCGCGAAGGGAGTTGATTCCGCCGAACCGGTAGTATTCGTTATATAATAACGGGACAGCGCTGTTGAGCCAGCTTACTTCTGCCTGCTGGTTCAGGTACCACCTGTTGGAAAGCTGCCACAGATAAGCTGCCGTTAAATTAGCAAACTGCTGTGAACCTTTCCTGTTGTTCATTTCTTCCGTTTTGGATCCGATTCCGAAAAGTGCTGTTATAAAGTACTTTTGCCGGAACAACGGGTGATCCTGATATTTGTTCAGCAGGTAGTTCAGGGTGATAAACTGGTTGCTGTAATCGGCCGCCTGATAAAAATTGTCGGTGCCCGCTACGGAAGAGGTCGACTGATATCCTATCCCGAGCCGGTGGTTAAAAGTAAAATAATACAGTACAGCCGCATTGAACTTGGTATTCATCATAGTGCTGTCCTGTTTAAACAGTTCCAGAGAAGCTTTTAAACCTACCGGAGTATTGAAAATGTACGGGATTTCGCCGGACAGGTTAAACTGTGTCTGCTGGTTGCCGTCGTTTTTCCAGTACAGCTTCAACTGTTCGCCCTTATTGAGGATGTTCATCAACTGGAGGTCGGCATATCCGTTGAACTGTACCTTGCCGTTATCATCGTTCGTAAAGCCGATGAGCCCGTCGAACTGGCTGATGTTCTGTCGTTCCACGTAAAGGTACAGGGCCGTGTTCGATTCCGTAAAAAGAACCTCGGGCTGCTTTACGGTTTTGATAAACGGAAACTGCGTCATTTCTTTCTGTATGGCATCGGTTACAGTTTCGGTAAAGGGTTTTTGCTCATATTTCCTGATGAGCCGCTGTTTAATGGCCTTAGGAAAGTTGTTGTACGGAGTGAAGACCAACTGGTTTATGTAACGTTTTTCATCTAAATGCAGGTCGAGATCGGCCGTGAGCAGATTGTTGTAAAATTGATGATTTGTTAACCTGACTGTGCTGATAGAATAGCCGTTTTGTGCTAATTTTTCAACCATATTGTTAAGGTAGACCTGTGTATCTGCAATAGGGATAGTCTGCGAAGTTTTCTGTGTTTTCAGTATGCCTGCAATAATTTCGGTATGTTTGTTAAAGCTTATTTTGATGCTGTCTGTTTTCATGCCGAGATCAAAGTTCACAATATAAAGGCTGTCTGCTTTACGGGCAGAGGTGATTTTATAGTGCAGGTATCCGTTTGTTTTTAAGAAATCCTGCAAGGAGTTTAGTGTTGATTCGACGTCCTGCCCATTGCTGAAAACGGTATCCTTTACCTGTTTTTTCAATAAGGCTGAGGCCGCAGTATCCTGGCTGTTTACCCTCAGGTAAATGTTTTGTGCGTATAATGTCGTACAGTTTGCAAGGAGCAAAAAAAAGAGACTGTATATATAGGTATAAACGTTTTTTGTGCGCGGCATTCTGTACGGAGTTGATAAGGTAAATGTATAAATATTTTGAAAATAAATGAAATGGGTTTGTTTTGATTGTAATAATTTATATATTTGCATCCCCGAAAATACACGGGAATTTTAATTGAATGTAGAAAATTTTTAATAAACATTATGCCAACAATTCAACAATTAGTAAGAAAAGGGAGAACCCAATTGACTAAGAAGAGTAAATCGGTTGCTTTGGATTCATGTCCTCAAAGAAGAGGGGTTTGTACGCGTGTTTATACTACTACACCTAAAAAGCCAAACTCTGCGATGCGTAAAGTAGCGCGTGTACGTTTGACAAACGGTAATGAAGTAAATGCATACATCCCAGGAGAAGGACATAACTTGCAAGAGCACTCGATAGTATTAGTTAGAGGTGGAAGGGTAAAAGATTTACCAGGTGTTAGATACCACATTGTACGTGGTGCTTTGGATACAGCCGGAGTTAACGGTCGTACACAAAGAAGATCTAAATATGGTGCAAAACGCCCTAAAGATGCAAAAAAGTAATAGGTTAAAAAACTTTTAAGAAAAAGACATGAGAAAAAGACAGGCAAAGAAAAGACCTCTTTTACCAGATCCGAAATTTAACGACCAGTTAGTAACGCGTTTTGTGAACAACTTAATGTGGGATGGTAAAAAATCTACTGCTTTCAAAGTATTTTATGATGCGTTAGAAATCGTAGAAACTAAGAAACAAGATGAAGAAAAAACTTCTTTGGAAGTATGGAAAGATGCATTAACAAACGTTATGCCTCACGTTGAAGTACGTTCACGCCGTGTGGGTGGATCTTCATTCCAGATTCCAATGCAGATTCGTCCGGACAGAAAGATTTCTATGGCGATGAAATGGATGATTCTTTATGCAAGAAAAAGAAACGATAAATCTATGGCTGCGAAATTAGCTGCTGAAATTTTAGCTGCTGCTAAAGAAGAAGGTGCTGCAGTTAAGAAAAGAATGGATGTTCATAAAATGGCTGATGCTAATAAAGCATTCTCTCACTTTAGATTTTAATTTTTCATAAAGAACAACAGAAATGGCTAGAGATTTAAAATTTACTAGAAATATCGGGATTGCAGCTCACATTGATGCCGGAAAAACGACAACAACTGAGCGTATCCTTTTCTATACAGGAAAGAACCATAAATTAGGAGAAGTGCACGACGGTGCTTCTACTATGGACTGGATGGAGCAAGAAGCAGAGCGTGGTATTACCATTACTTCTGCAGCTACAACCTGTACTTGGAACTTCCCAACAGATCAGGGTAAGAAAATCGCTGATTCTAAAGAATACCACTTCAACATTATCGATACCCCGGGACACGTTGACTTTACCGTAGAGGTAAACCGTTCGTTACGTGTACTTGACGGATTAGTGTTCTTGTTCTCTGCAGTTGACGGAGTTGAGCCACAGTCGGAAACAAACTGGCGTTTGGCTGATAACTACAAAGTTCCGCGTATGGGATTCGTTAACAAGATGGACCGCCAAGGAGCAAACTTCCTGAAAGTTTGTCAGCAGGTAAAAGACATGTTGAAATCAAATGCGGTGCCGATCGTTTTACCGATTGGAGACGAGGCTGATTTCAAAGGTGTTGTTGACTTGGTTAAGAACCGTGCAATCGTATGGCATGAAGAGACTCAGGGGGCAACCTTTGATATCATCGAAATTCCTGCTGATATGGTTGACGATGTTAAGCAGTACCGCGGTCAGTTGATCGAAGAGATCGCTGCTTATGATGAAAACTTGTTGGAAAAGTATATGGAAGATGAGAACTCTATCACAGAGGACGAAATCCATGCTGCTTTACGTGCTGCTACATTAGATATGAGCATCATTCCTATGACTTGTGGTTCTTCATTCAAAAATAAAGGAGTTCAGTTCATGTTGGATGCAGTATGTCGTTACTTACCTGCTCCTACAGATAAAGAAGCTATTGAAGGTACAAATCCTGATACAGAAGAGCCTATTACACGTAAGCCGTCTGTTAGTGATCCGTTTGCTGCATTGGCATTTAAGATTGCTACCGATCCTTTCGTAGGTCGTCTGGCTTTCTTCCGCGCTTATTCAGGAGGATTGGATGCAGGTTCTTATGTATTGAACACGCGTTCAGGAAACAAAGAGCGTATTTCCCGTATCTATCAGATGCACGCCAACAAGCAAAACCCGATCGAAAGAATTGAAGCTGGAGATATCGGTGCTGCTGTAGGATTTAAAGACATCAAAACAGGAGATACATTATGTGATGAAAAACACCCGATTGTATTAGAATCTATGGTGTTCCCTGATCCTGTAATCGGTATCGCGATCGAGCCTAAAACAAAAGCGGACGTGGATAAAATGGGTATGGCTTTAGCTAAACTTGCTGAAGAGGATCCAACGTTCACAGTACGTACAGATCAGGCTTCAGGTCAGACTATTATCTCAGGAATGGGAGAGTTGCACCTGGATATCATCGTTGACCGTATGAAACGTGAGTTCAAAGTGGAAGTTAACCAGGGAGAACCTCAGGTTGAGTACAAGGAAGCGTTTACAAAAACAGCTGATCACAGAGAAACTTATAAGAAACAGTCCGGAGGTCGTGGAAAATACGGGGATATCGTATTCAGAATCGGACCTGCAGATGAAGTGGATGGAAAACCTTTCGTTGGATTACAGTTCGTTAACGAAGTTAAAGGTGGTAACGTACCGAAAGAATACATCCCGGCTGTTGAAAAAGGATTCCGTGAGTCTATGAAGCAAGGTCCTTTGGCCGGATTCGAAATGGATTCGTTAAAAGTTACCTTAATCGACGGTTCTTACCACGCGGTGGATTCGGATGCATTATCGTTCGAATTGGCAGCGAAGATGGGATATAAAGAGTCTGCAAAAGCTGCAGGAGCTATCATCCTTGAACC